>Ga0207875_100027_pt1 | contig 116074 bp, 83 predicted proteins | sample CeladaPassage60A_FD_187476 | JGI IMG/M metagenome (GOLD analysis project Ga0207875, IMG submission 187476) | Cellulose-adapted microbial communities from the Joint BioEnergy Institute, USA - Passage3 60A (SPAdes) (version 2) | ecosystem: Engineered > Bioreactor > Continuous culture >... | reverse complement strand
TTCGCCGCAGAGAACGGGTCATCCGCATCTTTCCGAACCGGGAATCGGTGTATCGCCTCGTTGGTGCCGTGTTGATCGAAATCGATGAAAAATGGATGTCGGGACGTAAATACTTGGATATGTCCGAATATTGGCAGTGGCGGAAAACGAAAGAGCAAGGAGTCCGATCGGTGAATCAGGAGGCTCCGGCGATCAAGAGAGTGGGATAACCTCTAAGCCGTGTCAAGGAGAACGTGGAATACCGGAGCGAAGCGAGGATATGCCGCGAAAGCTCCTTGACACGCCTGTTCCTTGACAACATGATCGTTTGTCCGGGAAGGCGACCGGCAGGGAGACTTTCCGGTCTTACCTACCATACGTCAAGTCATCAGGTCCATGTTGTCTATCAAAGGGGAATTTACACAATAATTTGGACTTGACCGGCAACGGTAGGGCTTCACAGGCATTTCGACGTAAAGGTGAATCGAATGTTCACAGATTTCCACTTTGTTGATTTTCACATCTTTCAAACCGGGGAGAAATATGTTACGATTCAATGGACACGTGGCTCCTTTCTTTGTAGGTTAACCCAATCCAAGTATAAAAGAAATCGGAGCCCACGTGTCTTATTTTTTGAATTGTTTCTAAACCCCAACAAATAGTATTGAACCACTTTTTTGGAATGGCATGAGTAAACCCCTTTGGGGCTGAAAGGGATGCGACCAGCCCCTTTGCCAGTTGTTGTCGCTTGCTGGCTGGCAACCGGTTTACTCCGACATACATCTGCTACCTTCCATGTTCCTAATGGCTTCTAAATTCCCCTCTTTCTTCGGAGGGAAGAGTATTTAAGATAAAGTCAACACAATTGCAGACGTGCTAATGGATAAAAACATCCCGAAGAAATTATATTAAAGGTCACGGGATGTCATCATAGTGCAATCTTATGTTCGTTTACAGCTATTTTGATTACTTGATGACAACAAGGGGCTCAACCAGAATCAACCATCGCGATGTGCTTGTCCATTAGTTAAGGCACTGAGTTATTGTGCTATAGGTACCTTACTACTATCTCCTTTTTTATCAAATGGTTGTAGCTCCGCTTGAATAATTAAGTTTACACTATTTTGCATACTCCATAACGCTCTTTCCAAGTTCGGTACTCCGTAACCGCATATTCTTAACAATTCTCTAAAATCACTTTTCCTCTTTCCTTGTAAAAACTGCTTTTTCATCGTATCTGTCCAATCAGCAGAATGTACGAGTAACCCCCGTATTGTTTCTGGCCAAGCATTTGGGTATTTAGCTTGTATCTGTGCAGCCATCCACGCAGCTTTTGCTGTTGCAGCACTTGTAGCCCAAATTGTATCAAATTGCCTATTCAGTGGTTTATAATGTGTAGTTAAAACAGAGAGATCCTCACATTGGAAACATCCTATTTTATCTTTTAATACATTTCCTCCTTCTAACACAATGTCAGGCTTAATCGGCCACTTATTATCCCAAAGAACAGAAGTTGTACTATAAGGTGAAAGCCCACCTCTTGGAGCAACAGTTTGGCAGTCCTTGTAACTTTTTAAATCTCTTAATGATTTTTCCGTATAAGCACCAACTGTTAATGCATTCCATGATTGAGCAGGGTTTTCAACTGATTTTAATTTATTGATTTCAGGATAATTTTTCCAATCATTTGGATCGCGAATATTGCCTGCTGATACTATAATTAATTTCTGCTGTTCATCTATGAATCCAGAGGCTAATTCATCAAGCGCTGCTGACCACGAAGAGGGTCGTCCATCTCCTGTTGTATATTCGGGTGCAGTTATAGCCATGCATATGATACGTTTTCTTTCAGGATTTTCGATCATTACACGGCTTATTGATTGAGCAGTGATAGCCCCATATAAATGCGGTTCATTTTTACCTGAAGGAGGAATTATTTTCACTGATTCAAGTAAATGATTTATTTTAACCGGTTCACTATTTTCTAGTAAGACCTGTAAATCACCATAACCAACTATTCCTGACATTTTTGTACCATGTCCATCATGATCATGTGTTCCCCACTCTTTACGATAACTATAACAATCTTCATCTCTTAAAAGTGAAGCAATTAGTATGTGCCCATTGTTAACACCTGTATCAAGAATACAAACGCTTACTTCAGAATCTTCTTCAACTGAAACTCTATTTAATAATTCCTTTGCCAACTCTGATTGAGTTGCATTATCTAAATCAACGAAAAAACTTGTGATTTCATCTGCCCTTCGAAATTCCGCAATATTATCACTTGATTTAATTAATTCTTCGATATTTTCCCTGTTAACCTTTGCTAAAATGACTCTTCTTTCGGGAAACCTCAAGGTTTCCTGGCGTAATTCTATTTTTAATCTAGACGCTAAAGTTCTAAACTGAGCTTCATCCGAGTCATTATCAGTATTTAACCATATCTCACACCACTTTGGTTCATTGTCAGGGATCGATGCAACATCATGATATGGCCAAAATGATTCCACCACCGCTAATCTTATATTTTCAATACTCTCAACAAGATCTTTATGTTTGGGGTTTCCTTTTTTTGTATTTTTTTCAATATATTCTTGAATCTTTTTTAAGAAAAAACCCTGTTTACCATTTGGTACATAAACCGTAGCTATTCTTACATTTTCTCCATTTTCATTTTGAGTAGTGCGGACATTCATTAAACGAATACCCGATCTAACGTTTTCAAGACTTCTTATAGCCAATTCATATTCTGGTGTACTGGAGAATTCCAAGTACACACCATTTTTTGTTGGTAAAGAAATGGCTTCCCTTTCATTGTTAATTTTTTTTGCTTCTGTCCAAGCTTTTTGAAATTGTTCATATAACCATTTACCGTGTCGAGTACGATTCCTTTGAGGATAATTTTTATTTCCTCTCTGTCGTCTAGATCTAAAGGGATATACTGCTTCAATTCCACTAATGAATATATGTTCGTATTTCCCTGTCATACCTTAATCCTCGCTCCCTTGATAAACATCACATCTCTCTTGGATCATCTCTTCAAGGAGTTCAGTAGTAACAAATTGAGAATCAGTTAATATCGCCTCTTTTAATGCATCATCACAAGCTTTGGAGATTTCGGCATGACTTAATTGTATAGAAGTTTGAACAAGTCTATCTAAATCTAGATCCTTTGTTTTAAATGTGCCTAAACGATTTAATATTAAACGCTTAATTTGATCATCATCTGGCAACTTATAATACAACACATCATCAAACCTTCTAAATAATGCTTGATCTAATAATTGATGATGGTTAGTTGCGGCTATAATTAAACTGGTTGAATCATCTTGTTCAAGAAACTGTAAAAATGAATTCAAAACACGTCTCATCTCACCAACATCATTATCACTACCACGTTTTGTTCCGATAGCATCAAATTCATCAAAAAGGTATACTGCTTGAACCTCTTTTATTGTCTCAAATATTTGTCGTAATTTAACACTGGTTTCTCCCATATATTTTGTTATCATTTTATCCATCATAATTGTGCAAAATGGTAAGTGGAGTTCGCCAGCAAGTACCTTAGAGGTTAATGTTTTTCCAGTACCAGGTGGTCCAGCAAGTAAGATTTTCCGTCTGTTACTCAAACCATATTTCTTAAGTTTTTCCTGATGCACGAACTCGTTTATAATACGCTCAATGCGTTTTTTAATATCTATAGAAACAACAAGATTGGATAGTCTTTCTTCCGAAAGGGTTGCATGAATCAATTCATTGGCATCTTTATTGAGTGATACAATATTATTTGAAGTGTTTGATTGGGATTTTTCGATTATATTTCTAATGTCTCTGGCAAACGCCTTATGACCTTTTTTAGCTTCATAAGCGGCAAGTTGTAAAACAATTGTTTTAAAACGTTCATCATTTTTATCAAAATGAGACTGAATAAGCATTTTTATTTGATCAGCAGTGGCCATTACTCATCCCACCTTTATCTTACATTATATACAAACACCTTATCTTTTGCACCTGACGTCTAAAAGTCTAATGTACACTTTATCCATTTTTATCTTGACATATTCTCCTACTCAATTCTTAATTTTAATTTCATCATCACGTAAGATAACAAAAGGGCTATATTCGTGATAAAACTTTCGCACGTAATCAGTTAACAGTACCTTTGTTAGAATTTCCCTAGACCATCAAATACCACAATTTTGGTATATCTTAACATTAATCCTCCCCTCTTTCAGCATCGCGTACTTCATGCCCATTTTCCCGTATGATTGCCCTTTGGGGACACTTTCTTTCATTAGCGTCTATTAATGTCCATGCTGATTCCTTGAAGACTTCCAGTGGTTCCACGCACTGTTTGTGGAAAGACGTGGCCTTATTGGCACAGGCCTGTATCCTTTAGCATCTTTAATATGCCCTTTCAGCTTCACAATTTCCACCGCCACTTGCATGATCCAACGTTCGTCCCTTGAACGATGTTCCTGCGACAGTGCATTGACCAAAGCGATTCAAACCTCTCTTGGAAAATGCCTGGATAAAAAGGGGGACCTCTCTACTTAAAAAGCTGTTCAGAATAGTCAGCAAAGTAGAGGGATATGCTCGAGAATACCGAAAGGTTAGAAGATGGCACAAACGTATTGTACAAATTGCCCTTATTCTTGAGCCTGCGAAACATAAGACCAGCCAAAGTGTTGAAAAGAGGCTGTCCCAATACCTGCGTGAAACGGAAAAGAAACTGAATAAAGAGGAAGACGTACCCTTTATTGTTAACCTGATGAAATACAGCAAAGGGTTTTGGAAAGGACTTTTTCCCGACTTTTACAGTTGTGCCGGAGAGAATTACCTCCAAACCCTTGAGAATACTGATTTTTTTAGATTACAAAAAATTTTATCATTATTTTTTGTATATATGCAAATAAATCCTTTTATAACAACAAAAATTTGGATATTTTGCCTATTTTAGCATATATACATTAAATTTATAACAAACATCCTTTAAAACCCTTGATATATCAACGTTTTTAAAGAATATTAGGGATTTAACTGCAAAAGTCAGGTGGAAAGGACTTTTTACGTGCTATGATCATCCTCTGCTTCCGAGAACGAACAACGACCTGGAACTGTTTTTCCGGGACATCAAGCGCAAACATAGGAGAATCACAGGGCTAAGAAGTTGGAATCGTTACATCATACGCCATGGCGAGCTTGTCGTATTTACAGAAGATGCCATTCAAGACCACAATCTTTTGTTGCGCTTAAGGTCTGTGAAATACGAAACCTATAAAGGAGAAAAAGAGCGATGGGAAAAGCGAACTCGAGAACAAAAGAAACATCTTCGTTTTAAAAAGGATCCTGACAAATATTTAGCTGAACTTGAGGAATGGTTAATTGCGCTCAATGTTCCGTTCAAGAAAAAAACAGTATTGACAACGTGATAGCGGGATAATATGATTAAATGAGAATGGTTATCATTATTAACAGTTGAGGGGAGATGGCGACTTGACCCGACTGTCCGCAAAAAACCTCACGGTTGGTTACGGCAATACGGCAATTGTATCCCAATTGCATTTAAATATACCCGACGGAAAAATTACGACGATTATCGGCCCGAACGGCTGCGGAAAATCCACCCTGTTAAAAACCTTATCCAGGATTCTGAAGCCGAAATCCGGCACCGTTTACCTGGACGGAAAAGAGATTGAAAAGCAACCGACAAAAACCGTCGCCAAAAAGCTGGCGATCCTGCCCCAGGCCGCTTACGCCCCGGAAGGTTTGACGGTCCGGGAACTCGTTTCCTACGGGCGTTACCCCCACCAAAAGGGGACGGGAAGACTGAAGCCTTCCGATTGGGAAAAGATCGACTGGGCGATCCATGTGACCGGATTAACGGCCCTTCAAGACCGGGAAATCGATTCCTTATCCGGCGGGCAAAGGCAAAAGGTATGGATTGCGATGGCTTTGGCCCAGGAAACCGAGTTCATCCTGCTCGATGAGCCGACGACCTATTTGGATATGTCCCACCAGCTGGAAGTTTTGGAGCTTCTCCAATATTTAAACGAAACCGAAAACCGGACCATCGTCATGGTGCTGCACGATTTAAACCACGCGGCCCGCTTTTCCCATTACATGATCGCCATGAAAAACGGCCGCATCGTCAAAGACGGGACGCCGGAAGAAGTGCTGACGCCGGAGGTCCTCAGGGAAGTTTTTCAAATCGACGCGGTCATCGGGAAGGATCCGAGAACGAAAAAACCGATCTGTTTAACCTATCATGCCCTTCAACCCTCTCCTTTTTTGAAACAGCCTTCGGCTGTATAATTTTTTGAATATGAATGAGAATGATTCTTAACTTCAGTGAACCGAAAGGAGATTGGCCAGCCATGAAAAAGCGCTTCATCCTCCTTCTCGCTCTGCTCCTGATCGCCGCCTTGGCGGCCTGCGGAAAGGGCGAAGAGAACGGTAGCCGGGATTCGGGCGATTCAACTTCCGCAACAAAGGAGACGAGGATTTATCACTCCGAAACCGGCGACGTGAAAGTGCCCGCCAACCCGAAACGGGTGGTCGTCCTCGCTTCCTCCTACACCGGCCACTTTTTAAAGCTGGGAATCAAGCCCGTCGGCATCACCCAATGGGAGACCCAAAACAAATTTTTTGAGGGCAAATTGGACGGCGCGGAAGTCGTCACCTCCGATTCCTTGGACAAAATATTGGAACTGAAACCCGATTTGATCGTCGCTTTCTCTCACGAAAAAAACATCGACAAATTGTCCAAAATCGCGCCAACTGTTGTTTACACCTATGACAAATACGGTTATTTGGACATTTTCCGGGAAATCGGAAAACTGGTCGGCAAGGAAAAAGAAGCCGAAAAATGGATTGACGAATGGAACAAAAAGACGAAAGAAGCCGCCGAAAAAGTGAAGGAAGCCATCGGCGAAGATGCGACCGTCACCGTTTTGGAACCGTACGGAAAAGACTTATATATTTATGGAAACAATTGGGGCCGGGGCACGGAAATCCTTTATCAGGCCCTCGGCTTGAAAGCCCCGGAGAAAGTGGAAAAAGACGCTTTTGGAACGGGATATAAAGCCATTTCCGCGGAGGTCATCCCGGAATACGCGGGCGATTTCATCTTCCTGGGGGACGGCGGAAATAATCCGGATACCTCCTTCATGGAATCCGACGTATGGAAAAACATCCCCGCCGTCAAAGAAAACCGGGTGATCCCCTTCGATTCCAAGTCCTTTTACTTCAACGATCCGATCTCCCTTGAAAAGGAACTGGACTATATCGTCGAACAGCTGACCAAATATAAGAAATAACCGGAGGATTTAAGGTAACCAAGATGAAACAGGGACATTCAGCGACGCCTTCCAAGGCGAAAAAAGGATGGTTTTTGCTCATCAGCCTCTTGGCCCTCGTCCTCAGCCTCGCCGCAGGAATTTCCCTCGGGGCGGCGGATATTGGCTGGGCCACCGCCTGGAAGGCCGTATTCCGATATGAAGGCATCAGCGAGGGAGAACGCATCATCCGCGAACTGCGACTCCCCCGGGAATTGGGCGCCGCGATCGTCGGCGCCTCCTTTGCCGTCAGCGGGGCCATTATGCAAGGGATGACAAAAAACCCCCTCGCCGATTCCGGACTTTTGGGATTGAATGCGGGGGCAAGTTTCGCCATCGCCGCTTTTTATGCGGCCTTTTCCGATTTTTCCTATTGGGCGGTCATGCTTGTTTCCTTCGCCGGCGCAGGGATCGGCGCCTTTTTGGTCTTCGGGATCGGCGCCTTATCAAAGAACGGGCTTTCCCCGATCCGCATGACCTTGGCCGGGGCGGCCGTATCCGCCCTGCTGACCGCCCTCGGGGAAGGAATCGCCCTGTATTATCAGCTTTCCCAAGACCTTGCCTTTTGGATTGCCGGCGGGGTCTCGGGCACGACTTGGACCCAGCTAAAAATCCTTTTCCCCGTGATGACGGGCGCTTTGCTTCTCGCCTTTTCCCTCGCCCGGCCGCTGACGATCCTCCATTTGGGGGATGAAGCGGCGAAGGGGCTGGGACTGAACACCTTTTTTATAAAAACCGTTCTTATCCTTATCGTTTTTGTTCTCGCCGGCATTGCCGTATCCGTCGTCGGTCCCGTCGCCTTCGTCGGGCTGATGATCCCCCACATCGCCCGCTTTTTCGTCGGACAGGATTACCGCTGGGTGCTTCCCGGTTCCGCCATCCTCGGGGGAACATTCATGGTTTTGGCGGACACGGCGGCCCGGCTGATCAACGCCCCGTATGAAACGCCGATCGGTGCGGTCGTGTCCTTTATCGGGGTTCCCTTCTTCCTGTACTTGGCCAGGAAGGGAGGAAGGGAATTCGCATGAAAGGCTTTCCGGGATCTGTGAAAAATTGGGCCATTTTCGGTGCGGCCCTGGTTTTATTGTTCCTCGTTTTTCTCATCAGCATGGCGGCGGGATATATTTCCCTTACCCCGGCCCAGCTGCTTCGGACGATCGCCGGGTCGGGAACGGAGCGGGAAAATTTGATCCTGTTCGATTTCCGCCTGCCCCGGATCCTGATCACCGTCCTGGCCGGAATGGCCTTTGCCGTAGCGGGCGGCGTCTTGCAAAGCATCACAAAAAATCCCCTGGCGGATCCGGGCATTTTGGGCATCCATTCCGGAGCCGGGGTAATGGTGGTTCTCTATATTTCCTTTTTTTCCGTCGAACCGGGCAGCTTCGTATATATCCTTCCCCTTTTCGCCTTTTTGGGCGGCATGATCACAGCCGCGATCATCTATGTTTTGTCCTACAAAAGGGGAGAAGGCATCCATCCTTTCCGCCTTGTGCTGAACGGCGTCGGATTGGCGACCGCCTGGTCGGGGGCCGTACTGATGATTTCCATCCGCCTGGAACGGAGCGACTACCAATTTATGGCCAATTGGCTGGCGGGAAATATTTGGGGGGACGATTGGCCTTTCGTTTTCGCCTTTCTCCCCTGGCTCGTTCTTTTCTTCCTGATCATCTTTGCCCGCCTGCAGGCCTTGAATCTTTTGAATGTGGATGAGCAGGCGGCGATCGGTTTGGGGGTCCGGGTGGAAAAGGAAAGATGGATCCTTCTTTTCAGCGCGGTCGCCTTGGCATCCGCAGCCGTTTCGGTGACCGGGGGGATCTCCTTCATCGGCCTGATTGCCCCCCATATGGCAAGAAGGCTCGTCGGGCCGCGCCACCAGGTTTTTTTGCCGCTCAGCGCGTTGATCGGCGCGATCCTGCTCTTGTCCGCGGACACCATCGGGAGGGTCATCCTCGATCCGAAAGGGATCCCCGCCGGCGTCATCGTTGCCGTGATCGGCGCCCCCTACTTTTTGTATTTATTGTCCAGGCAGAAATGAAGGAGGAGTTCCGGTGAAAGAAGTTTATGACGTGACGATAATCGGAGGCGGTCCGATCGGCCTGTTCACGGCCTTCTATTGCGGAATGCGAAAGCTGAAGACGAAAATCATCGAAGCGAGCCTCCAATTGGGGGGGAAAATCTCCCTCTTTTATCCGGAAAAAATCATCCGGGATATCGGAGGGATTCCCCAAATTAAAGGGGAGCAACTGGTGAAACAGCTGATCGAGCAGGCCAAAACCTTTGATCCGACGGTCGTGTGCGGGGAACGGGCGGACCTTCTGGAAAGGTCGGCCGACGGCACCTTCGTGATCACGTGCACCAACGGGAACAAGCATTACACAAAAACGATCATCTTGGCCGTGGGCCACGGCCTGTTCAAACCGAAAAAATTGAAGATTGACGGCGCCGAGCAATATCTCGGGACCTGTTTGCATTACACGGTGGACCGGCTGTCCATTTTTGAAGGGAAGGACGTGGTCATTTCCGGCGGAGGAAACACCGCCGTCGACTGGGCCAATGAATTATCGTCCATCGCCAAAAGCGTGACGATCGTCCACCGGAAAGACGAATTCTCCGCCCACGAGCAGCAGGTGGAAAGGATCAAGCTGCAGGCGCGGATTTGCGCCCTTTGCCAAATTAAAGCGATCCATGGAAAGGAAAATCAACTGGATATCTCCGTGGAAAACTTGCGGACGAAACAAACGGACCGGTTAAAAGCCGACCACCTCCTCATCTGCCACGGCATCGAATCGGATTTCGGGAATTTGGTGAATTGGGGATTGAAGATGGCCGAAAACCGATTTGTCGTAAACAACCGGATGGAAACGAATATCCCCGGCATCTTTGCCGTGGGCGATGCGGTGATCTACCCGAACAAATTGAAACTGATCGCCGGCGGTTTCATGGAAGGCCCGGTCGCCGTAAACAGCGCCGCCCAATTCCTCCATCCGGACAAACCCCTCGTCGACCTGTATTCCACCCATTACGATTTTTCATGAAAAAGGATGTCCCCAAGGGACATTTCCTCGAAGAAGGGAAAACCGATCCGCCTTGAATAAAAGGCAAGGGGCGCTCCCGCCGGCCCATTTCAATTGGGAATAGAGGGAGCGCCCCGTTTTTAATAGGCTGACAGTTTTTGATCCATATCGAATACGGTTGTTTCTCCTTTGCCTTCTACAAATTGCCGTTCTTCCCCTCCGGGAATGTTTTTCCCTTCCCCGTCGTCTGCAGAAATAGGCTGCAAGGCGTCCATTTAGACAGTTTGGAGGAACAGGCAGTCCGTCAATTCCGATTCCCGTATCCTTCTTCTCTTTGGGCTGTTTGGCTGTAAACGGCCATCACAAAACTTTCTTCTGTCCTCTATGACCGCCAAGTCGGACGGAAAAACTGGCCCTTAAAAAAGACATTTTATGCGAAATCATCCCCGATTTTGACGTTCTCGTTTTCCCCGCCGGCACTCCTTCGCCCGGTTCCGGTTCAATGGGTTGTATTGCAAATTTTCTGGACATATAATATTCTTGTCAAAATTAAATTGGCGGTGGAAAACTGGCGGAAAAAAGGGTGTTGATGCTGGTAACCAATACCGGTCAAATTGAAGGGGGGCCAAAAACCGGGTTATGGCTGGAAGAATTCGCCGTTCCCTACGAAAAATTCACGGAACGGGGATATCAAGTCCAAGTGGCAAGCATAAAGGGCGGCAAAGCCCCCATTGATGAACGGAGCTTGCCGAAGGACGGCCGGTGGGAAGAGGCAATCAAACGGCTGGAGGATACCGTGCCGCTCCATGCCCTTTCGGCCGAAGCCTTCGACGCCCTGTTTTTGCCCGGCGGCCACGGAACCATGTTCGATCTGCCTGGGAATCCGGATTTGGAAAAGGTAATCCGGGCGCTGTATGAATCGGGGAAGGTGGTCGCCGCCGTCTGTCACGGGCCGGCGGGGTTCGTGGATATGCGGTTGTCGGACGGCCAATATCTCGTGAAAGGGAAAAAGTTGACCTCCTTTACCAACGAGGAGGAACGGGCCGGGAAGCTCGAACGGTATATGCCGTTTCTTCTGGAAAGCCGGCTCCGCGAACAGGGAGCCATCTTCGAGAAAAAACCCCTTTGGTCGGATCACGTGGTGATTGACGGAAACCTGATCACCGGGCAAAATCCCCAATCGAGCAAGAGCATCGCCGAAGCGGTGATAAATGCACTGGAAAACAAATAGAAACCGGAAAGGGGGGGACCGCAGGGTTTCCCCTTTTTTCTGTCTGTCCATCCGGAACGGGTTCAAAGGGGCCTCGCCGCGACGGCATCTGTTCAATGGGATTCCGTCCGCCGGGCGGCGAGATTGGAAACGAAAATTCTTAAAAGAATGGATGCTGGTTATCCAGCCAAAAAATGATAAGGTTCCGGGTTATTTCAGCCAATCGAAGAAGTATCGGGGGAAGTATCAGTGGTGAAATCCTTTACTTATCAGGCGCCTTACGTGAAGTCTGCGACTTCCGTATCCCAAATTACGGATGCGGAAGGGGTAATCGTTGGGTCGGCGCAGAGATATTATCCAACCGTTTTTCACCAGGTTATTGACGCTTTGATCGGCGACAGCCGTCTGATCGTCCGCTTCAGAGCCTTTAATGCGAGTGGTACGAAAGTGATCGAAGCCGTTAAAAAAGTTCATATGATCGCGAAATCAGATTATTATATCAAGTTTTTGGATGGGGATTTGAAAGGGGTTAAATTTCATGTACGGCAAAAAAACTTGAATACCATTAACCCTGAATATTTGATAAAAGGAAATGATATTGAGGGAAATGAAATTTGTTTAATTTCTAAAACATCGATGTTTGACTGGGTCAGATTTTATGAAAATGAACTTGAGACAGCCAGATGGAAATGCGTGATGAAAGAAAAGTTTAAAACCTATTTGGAAATCGAGGAAACCGCAACGCTACAAGATCCGTTATTTTATGCCACGCTGGGCCAAATCTTATATTTTGTGGGCGATTGATGCCCGCGAAAGTCATCCGAATTTCTGTCAAAAAATTTTAACTGCTTCAGCCTGGCGGACTTCGTGCCTCCCCGAACCGCATCCGCTTCGTTTATGCGGCAGCGCGGTCAGCATCGCGTTCTTCGATCCTCAAATCCTCCCCTTCCATCCGCCGGCCAAGCAAATAAAAAGGACGGCCTGACCGGACCGTCCCGAACATTTTTCCTTCTTCGGCTTTGGCATAAAACAAATAGGGGAGACGCGGAACCTTCTCCCCGCAGAACATTCCTGATCAGCCCCCATGCCGCACCCCCGCACCCTCCGGACGAAAAAATGGAAGGCCGAAGGGATTTCCATCCCGCAAAAACAGGGGTTCGTCCTTGCGGCCGGCCGCTCATTGCCTTTCCTTGAAAATCTCCGCCACTTTGTTGACCACGTAACTGCTGCCGCCGTCCTTTTCCACGTTTTCAATCATCATGGCGATCAACAGATCGGGATTTTCCGCAGGATAGGCGACGAAGAAGCCGTTCTCCTGCCCTTTTTCATCTTTTTTCGCCTTCAGCTCGGCCGTTCCCGTTTTCCCGGCCAGGACCAAATCTTTCATATACGCCCCGCGGGCGGTCCCATACGGGCTCGCCACCACTTCCTTCATCATATCGGCAACGGCGTCGGCCGTTTCCTTTGAAATCACCTTTTCTTTCCAAACGGTATTCGCTTTCGCCTGTTCAATGACGGGCAGGATCATGTTCCCGTCGTTCACAAAAGGCGTATAGACCGCGGCCAGATGCAGGATGCTCATCAGCATTTCCCCCTGGCCGTAACCCGTATCGGCCAGCTGCGGACCCTTTTTCAATGTTCCGCTGTTCGAAATTTGCGAATCTTGTACCGGATAGCCGAATTTCAACTCTTCCCCGAACCCGAATTTTTTCAGGCCGTCCGCCAGCTGATCCGGGCCCATCTCAAGGGCGGACATGGCGAAATAAATATTATCCGAAGTAATCAGGGCATCCTTCAAATCCACTTCGCTCAAACGGGTGCTGACCCGGGTAACGGAATAATTTCCCCAGGAAGGATCATCGGGGCGCCAAGTCTTCCCGGAGATCTTCTTTTTCTTCTTTGGATCGATGGTTCCCGTCTCCAAGCCGATGGCCGCCACTACGGGCTTGATCGTGGAGCCGGGCGCATAGGCCGAAGCGAACCGGTTGATCAGCGGCGTATTTTTATCTTCCTGCAATTGTTTCAATTTTTCCGAAGAAATGCCCAACACAAACGCATTGGGATCGAAGGCGGGGGTGCTCACCAGCGCCAAAATTTCCCCGGTTTTCGGATGGAACGCGGCGGCCGACCCCTTCCTTCCCTTCATTTTTTCATAAATCTTTTTCTGGAGTTCCGCATCGATCGTCAACGTAATCGACTCGCCTTTTTCCGGCGCTTTTTCCGCCAGAACCACATCCGAGCCGTCGGTTTTTTCAATGTAAATTTTTGCTCCGTTCTTCCCCCTCAACCGGTCTTCGAAGAGTTCCTCCAACCCCCGTTTTCCGATCCGGTCCCCCGCGGAATAGCCCTTTTCCTTATTTTTTTCCAATTCTTCCGCGGTGATTTCGCCGATGTAGCCGATCAAGTGAGCGGCCGCTTCCCCGTAAGGATATTCCCTTTCGCTGACCTCCCGGACGGAAACCCCCTGGATTTCCTTTGCCTTATCGATGAGCGCCGTTTCGGTTCGCGCCACTTTTTTGATCGGGACGAAAAAATGGGGTTGAACCCAGGAAGCGTTTAACGCCTGGTCGATTTTCTCCACGGAGACATCCAGCAGTTCCGCAAGCTCTCCTTTGATCTTTGCCTCATTCCCTTGCATTTGTTCGGGCACGAGCCCGATTTCAAAGGCGCTGCCGTTGACGGCAAGGGGCAAACCGTTCCGGTCGAAGATTTCCCCCCGCTCCCCTTTGGATGTGGTGATGCGCACCTTGTCCCCTTCCTGCAAATTCGGGAAAATATACGTGGTATTCCATTGGATATACCAGTCTTCCTTGTCATCCCGTTTCTCTTTCACGAGGGAGGCCTCATGTTCGAAGGAAATCTCTCCGGCCAACGTGTCCATTTTTACGGAAAAGGGAAGTCTGACCGATTTTTCTTCCTTTTTCCCATCCTTTTCTTCCACTTTCACGGGCTTCACTTGCAAATCTTTCACTTCGAGATCTTTATAAATCTTTTTATACCTTTCCACAAAATCTTCCTTAAAGATGCTTTTCCTGCTGGATTCGGAAAGCATCTCATACATGTCCCCAAATTTTTGTTCGGACCAAAGCTTTGTGAATCTTTCCAATCTTTCTTCGGGAGTCGGTTTGTCTTTGCAGCCGGAAAGGAGAATGACGGCTCCCGCGATGATCACGAAGAAAATAAAGGGAAAACCTCTCTTCCGCTTCATATGACGCCCTCCGTCTTTTGGATATCCGACCGGGTTTGCAAAAACGGTCTTGAATCGTCCGCACCGAAACCTTCCGCAACGGAAATTCCGATCCGAATGATGTGAAAAACCGAAAAATCTGTCGGGGTTCATTTTGGAGACAAAAAGCAGGTTCCTATCCGACGATGGCAAAAACGGTCTCTCTTTCTTATTCATTGTACCATAGTTGCCTGAAACCAATCTATGCAATCTTTCCCTCCATTCCTTCGGCAGCCCCGGCTCCGGGGACGCATCCCGAAAGGGATTTTGGCCTAAGCCTTTCCCATGTGCCAAAAGACAAAACCCGGGCGGTCAGCGCAGCGAAAAGCCGGGGCCGGCACCGGGTTCTCCCGGCGGATGTCCGCCAACGGGCAATGATTTTCGGACACCGGGAGCAATGATGGACATTTTTCACGCGATGATGGCCGTTTTTTTCGCGATGATGGTTATTTTTTCTTCGATGTCGGACAAATTTCTTCCCATGTTGAACATAAATTTTAAAATGTTGAACCAATCTTTGAAAATGTTGGACAGTCTCTTGCGATGTTGGACGATTTTTTGCCGATGTCGGACCATCCGGAGGAAATGTTGGACATTCCGCCGATCCGGCCGAAACCGATGTTGAACGTACAGTCCGAAATATTGGACAAAACGGATCTTTTCTTGGCCGTTTTTCCAAAAATGTTGAACATTTTTCCGTCGATGTAAAACCATCCGATCGGAAAAAAATGAAAATGTTGGACATTCCGTCGTTAAAGCCGAACCCAATGTTGAACGTTCAACTCAAGAGATTGGACAAACGGGCCGTTTATTGGACATTTTCCAAGTAATGTTGAACATTTTATCCCGGATGTCGGGCCATCCGGCCGCGAAGAAAGCTGAGATGTCGGACATTCCGGCCCGGCAAAAATGAACGCGGACGTTCCTGTTCGAAGTTGTTCAAACCTGGAACAATCCGTCCGGACAGGCGGGCAAGGGGTGCCGCGCAATCCCCGGTGCAAACGGACCCGCCATGATCCATGTTCGCCCCTTCCCGCCCTTTCTGCAGCCGAAAAAATTGCGGATAAGCATCCGTATAAGCTACCGCGCTGCCTTTCCTTAAGCGTTTTTGGCCCCTTCGTTTTTCCGTTTTAAAAGTTTCACGGTAAGGGGAGTGGCGATGAATAGGATGACGAAAATGCGGAACAGGTGAAAGCTCGTTACGAATGACACATCCAGTTTGAGGGCCATCGCCGTAATTGCCATTTCCGCGATTCCTCCCGGGGCGACGCCGAGGAAAATTTCCCCCATCGGATAGCCGAAAAGGGCGTGGAACAGGAAAGCGAGCAAAAAACAGAACAGGATCAACGCGGCGTTTGATAAAACGGTAATGAAAACGAGGCTCGCGCTGAATTGGTTTCGGCTGATTTTCATTTGCCGGCCCAAATGGGCGCCGATCGCCACTTGGGAGGCGGCCAGGACGGGGTCGGGAAGGACAAGGTTCGGCAGTTCTGCCGCGTTCAGGCAGATGCCCGCCAGCATCGGCCCCAACAAATAAGGGATCGGCATTTTTATTTTTTTCCCGGCATATATAAAGAGAACGGCAAGGGCGAACAGCAGGAACCCGTGAAAAACGGTAAATGCCCCGGCGGCATCCTGCCCACGGCCTCCCGCCGCGCCGGCATGTTCCGAGATCAAGAAATGGGTCGTCAAATAGGGGACGGCGGATATGACAAAAATGATCCGAAAGGTTTGCATGAAGGTGACGACCGCTTCATCCGCATCTTCGATCTCCTCGCTTAAGACGACCATCTGGGAAAGGCCGCCCGGGAAGCTGCCGATCGCGGCAGAAGAAAGGGTGATGTTTGCATATTTGCAGAGCAAATGGGCGGCCAGCACCGTGAAGCCGATGACCGCCGCCGACGTAAACCCCATGAGGGGCAAATGCCGGATCATGCCGCCGAGGACCTCTTTCGTAAACGTGCTTCCCAGCTGAAGGCCCAGGCAAATCAGACCGGCGTTCCTTAACGCGGCAGGCCAAAAGACGGACGGGAGGAAAGCTTTGGCCAGTAGGACGGCAAACATCGGCCCCAGCAGCCAAGGGAGAATGATATGCAGCTGTGAAAAAAGAATTCCTCCGGAGAGGGCGATGACAAGCGACAAAGCAAAAGGAAAGATCTTCTTCTTCACCAATTCCAATCATCATCCTGCAAGTTTCGGTTTTTGACATTCTGGCATCTTGCACTGCCGGATCGCCGGTTCCGTTGCCGCGGACCGGAGGCGTTCCTTGGCCCGGCGGATCCCCCGAACCGGTTGCCGGTTTTCCCGCCGGGCTCTGCGTCCCAATCCTGTCCCCGCTCCCCGGCCAAGCAGCGGAACGGCTTGATTTATTCCCCCGCTTCCCCGGATAATAGAATACAAGAGCAAAACAAAACATTAGAAAGGGATCAGCCAATGGAGATTCGCTTTTCAAAACCCGATGCCATGATCTTCGACATCGACGGAACGCTTTTTAAAACGGAATCGGTTCTCGAACGGGCCTATTACAAAACCTTCGCCTATTTACAAGAAAACGGCCTGTATCGCAAGCAAGTCCCGCCGATTGAAAAATTTTACGGCGCCCTCGGAAAATTGCTGGATGAAATTTGGTCGGAAGTCTTGCCCGGCGAAACGGAGGCCGTGCGACAAATCGCCTCGGAAAAATTGCATGAATACGAATTGGAAGGGCTTCTTCAAGGAAAGGGCGAACTTTACGGCGGCGTTGCCGAAACATTGAAGGCTTTGCATCAGCAAGGCATCCGGCTGTTCGTCGCAAGCAACGGGCTGGAAGAATACGTGAAGGAAGTCGTGCGTTCCTGCGGCATCGCCCCGTATTTTCAAAAAGTGTACAGCGCCGGAGAATACAAAACCCCGTCCAAGGTCCGCCTGGTGGAAATGATCATGGAAGAAAACCGTTTGAAGAATGCGTGGATGATCGGGGACCGCTCCTCGGACGTGGAAGCCGGAAAAGCCAACGGCCTGGTCGTCATCGGCTGCGACTATGCCGATTTCAAATCGGACGGGGAGCTGGACCATGCCGATGCGGTGATTACCGATTTCCGCCAATTGTTGACGTTGTTTTGAGACCGGCGGAAAAATCCGGCGGTTACTCTATCCACACGTTTACATGCCTTCACCGGCGCGGGCGGAACGGGGAAAAATTCAGCAGTTGCTATGCTCATTTTTTTACAAACCGGCGAGGGAATTTTGCCCCAAGGTCCTCCCGTTTCCATCCCGAGCCCAGCCGGATGTCCTTCCACCTTTTTTCCGCAGCTTCGAACATCATGGAAAGATCCTTCCCTTCCCTCCTCCCCCGCGGAAAAGGCGGGTCTTGCCGCCGGGGACGGCCGCCCCTGCCTTGCCAAAGGGGAATCGGCCGCAAGCGGCGCACCCTATCCGGAAAACGGCGGGGGATCTTCCGGCCGAACGGGATTCCCGAAACATGCCTCCCTTATTTTTCCTGCGCGTAAAACTGTTTGACCGCCTCGTCGTCGGGCAAGGCAAGCGCCAGCGTGCCGACGGCCGGCAAAAAACTGCAGAGGATCATGACGGTGCGGATGCTCGTAAAATCCGCCAAACTTCCCAAAAGCACCGAACCGATCGCCCCCATGCCGAAGGCCAAGCCGACGATCAGCCCCGATGCCACGCCGACTTGATTCGGGATCAATTCCTGGGCGTAAACGACGGCGACGCTGAAGCTGGACATGATAATAAAACCGGTCGCGGCGAAAAACGGGATGACGAGGGCAAGGGGCAGATAGGGCAGCAGCACGGCGAAAGGCGCGGCGCCCAGCATGGAAAAGGCAAGGATATTTTTGCGCCCGAACCGGTCCGCCAACGGGCCGCCGAAGAATGTCCCGAGCACCCCGGAAATCATGAACACGAGCAGATAGACCTGGGCTTCCTTCACCGTCAACCCGTAATCGTGGATCAAATAAAATTGGTAAAAGTTCGATATCCCCGCATGATACCAGGAACGGGCGAAGACAAACAAGACGAGCAGGATGAGGGCGGCCTTCACTTTTTTCTCCAATCGGAAGTTTTTCGTTTTCCCCTTTTCCCCGGTCTTTTTGGCCGGCGGCATCTGCCGCAGCCGCAATTGATACCATTTGGAGACATGGAAAAGAACGGCCATCCCGAGGCAGGTAAGCAGGGTAAACAAAAGGGCGGCCCTTTGTCCGAAGGGAACGAACAGATAATAGGTAAACAACGGGAACAGGGCCTGTCCCAAGTTTCCCCCGACCTGGTAAATGGATTGGGACAGGCCGCGCCTGCTTCCCGCGGCCATATAGGCGACCCGGGAACCTTCCGGATGGAACAGGGCCGAACCCAGGCCGATCAATAAGACCGCCAATAAAAGAAGGGCATAATTTCGCGCCAGGGCAAGCCCCGCCAATCCGGCCGTGCTCATGAGCATACCGGCCGGCAGGAAAAACGGGGCCGGCCGTTTGTCGGCGATGTATCCGAATACCGGCTGCATGACCGACGAAGTCATGTTCAGCATAAAAGTCATCAAACCGATTTGAAAATAGGAAAGATGCAACGTATCTTGCAAAATCGGAAAAAGTGCCGGGACGACCGACTGGGCGGTATCATTGATCAAGTGTCCGGCACTTATCGCAAACAATATACCGTAAACCGTATTCAACGGCACGGAAGTTTCCCGCAAAGGATTTGCCATGATGAACCTTCCTTCCGGTCTTCACATCAACTACATCTTATCATAAAATTCGCAAAATGAACCCAAAAAAGTTTTGTAAGCCGTTTCAGGAGGCGGCCCCGCTGTTTTTTCCGCCAAACGCCGTTTAAGGGAAAACCTTGCGCTTTCCGGCAATGACCGGTCCGGGAAAAAGCCCCGGGCTTGTCCGCACACCGGGGCTGACCGCAATCACCGGTTCCGGTAAAGATCCGCTTATTTGCAACCACCGATGCCGGGAAGAAATGCGCGATTTAGTCATTTCCGATACCGGAAAAGGCCGACTAGGGCCGCGCCGAAAAATGCCGGGGCGCAACACTTCCATGCCCGGCATGGACGAAGTTGCCCAAGCCCAAGAAATCTTGGCGACGATGGCGCAACGCCTCTATGTCCGGCATGGACCCGCAGATGCCTTGGCGGAAAGCGGCGGGTTGAAGTCCCGGACATCTTTTTTCGCCGATAAAAACCCGCCGGGTGTCCCGGCAGGTATTCCGACTGCCATATTCGCACCTTCCGGATCAGCTTGTCAAAATCGACTTCCTTGCCCCGGCAGGTAATCCGTCTGCCATTTTCTCCTTCCCATGGCAAGAAAGGCGGTCCCCAAACCGCCGTTCCGGCGGTTGTCTCCCCCGCTCCTTCCAAGCATCACATCCTGCCCCGCATGGCGCTTGAAAGAGCAACCCTTCCCTTTTTGCCGCACCGGGTAATGTATTTGCATCCGGCTTCGCATGGCGCTTGAAGAGGGGAACGAAGGTTCCCCTTTCCGCCCTCGCACGAGGCAGGACTCACATCCTTTTGCTGCTTTTCGGATCGAAGGCGTCGCGCAGGCCGTCGCCGATGAAATTGATGCTCAGCACGGTGAGGAAGATCGCCAGCCCGGGCGGAATCCAGGCCTCGGGATGAAACGCCAGGATCCGGTAACTTCTCGCCTCCTGGATCATATTTCCCCAGGTCGGCGTCGGCTGCGGGATCCCGAATCCGATGAAACTCAAGCCGGATTCGACAATGATGTAAGTCGCCACCATCAGCGTCGCATTCACGATGATCGGGCCGATCGCGTTCGGAATCAAATGTTTAAAAATGATGCGGAAACTCCCCGCACCGATCGCCTTTGCGCCCAATACGAATTCCTGCTCCCTCAGGGACAAAAACGTGCCGCGGACGATCCGGGCCAGACTCGGCCAGGACGTGAGGGCGATAATGGAAACGAAGATGCCGATCGTCACTTTCTCCAGGAGGGCGACGACGGTCAGCACCAAGACCAAAAAGGGCAGCATCAAAACCAAGTCCGCGAGGCGCAGGATGATATTTTCCACAATCCCCCCGTAATAGCCCGCGACGGCCCCCAGGGTCACACCGATCAGGAGGGTGAAAAACATGGCGCTGAAACCGACGGTCAAGGACACCCTTCCCCCGTACAACAGCCGGGACAGGTTATCCCTGCCGGAACTGTCCGTTCCGAGGGGATGGTCTTTGGAAGGCGGATGTTCGACCATCGCCATATTCGGCTCCGTAGGATCCTGATCGGTCAAAAGGGGCGCGCAAAGGACAGCCAATACGATGAACAGCAAAATAAAAACCGATAGGACGGCCAGCTTGTTTTTCATGAACCGGCGCATGGCCATTTGCCAAGGGCTCGTCCCTTTTTTGATCTTTCCTTTTTCCTTTAATGTCATCTCCGGCCGTACCGGTTCGGGACTCATCGTCATTTGCCGCACACCTCACTCATATCGGATTCGCGGGTCGACAATGGCATAGAAGATGTCGGCCAGCAAATTCCCCAGCAGGATAAAAAAACCCAACAACAAATTGATGGCCATGATCGTCGGATAGTCGCGGTTTCCGATCGCCTGCAAAAACAGCATCCCCAGACCGGGATATTGGAAAACGCCCTCCGTTATTACCGCTCCGCTGAGGATCGTGCCCAGTTCAAAACCGAGCAGGGTGATAATCGGAATCAACGCATTCCTTAACGTATGTTTGTACAAAACCGTGCGTTCCGACATCCCCTTCGCCCTGGCCGTCCGTATATAATCGCTGGTCAACACGTCCAGAACCTCCGACCGCATATATCTCATATAGGCTGCGGTCCCCGACAGCCCCAAGGTGATTCCCGGCAGAACGAGATGGTGCAACCGGTCAAAGAACAGTTCGAAACCGGACAGGCCCGGCTCGCTGACGGAGCCTTGGGAAGGAAACCAGCCGAGGGCGATGGAAAAAATGTAAATGGCGATCAGCCCGAAAAAGAAGTTGGGAATGGCCAGACCGAAAAAGCTGAAGGCCGTCGCCCCGTAATCGAGAAGCGAATAAGGCTTTCTCGCCGAGTACATCCCGATCGGTATGGAGATGATAATGGTAATAAACAAGGAAAACACGCCCAACTGGATGGTGTTGGTGATGCGGCTGGCGATTAAATCGGTGACTTCCCTTCCTTTGTAGACGATCGATTCGCCGAAATCCCCCTGCAAAACTTGGGACAGCCAGCGCCAATATTGGACCGGGACCGGATCGTTCAAACCGAGGGCTTCCCGCTGTTTTTCGTAAACTTCCGGATCGATTTTCGGATCCATCAGACGGGCCGTAAAGGGATCCCCCGGAGCCGCCCGGACCAATGCGAACACGATCACCGTCAATATGAAAAGCATCGGGATAAAAACAAGGAGCCTGCGGATAATATATTTGTACATCATTCCACCCCCGTCTGCCTGCAATGTTCCGCAAATGGCAAATAAACGTATGTAAAAGGACAGCCGAACCGGCGGGCTGCGGATGAAAAAATTTGCCCCCGATCAGGGAAATGCTTTTTCATCCGTGCCTTCCCGAAGCACGGCGGTCAAGTCCTAATGTTTGTGTAAAATACGACTCCCATCCAGCGAACTTAAGTCTCCAGAAAATAGAACCGCTTTGTGCCCCGCTTCTTTTTACACAAATTCTTGGACTTCATCAGCACGGCAGTTCAATGCTTTCATCGGCGGCACCCTCCCGCAATAAGCGATCTTTAAGGGAAAGAGCATGCGGCGCAAAAACCGCACGCTCTTCTTTTCGCCCCCTATTCCTATTGATCCACCCACCATTTATGGGGATCGTTGATGAATGCGTAGGGCAGCGGATCGACATTATGGAGCCGCTTATTGAAAGCGTAAATTTTGTTTTGGGCGTAGAGCAGCAATGCCGGCAGATCTTCCTGGAACTTCACTTGCCAATCGCTGTAGATTTGCTTCCGGTAGTCCTGTTCAAAAGCTTCCGGCGGTTTCAAGGCATCCTTCAACAGCTGATCGGCTTCCGGATTGTTCCAGCGGCCGAAGTTATACGCCGCCCTCGCCGACCAGAGACCGGTCGGATCGGGATCCGCGCTTGACAGGCTCCAGCCCAAAAGATAAAGGTCCCAATCTTCGTCCGCGTTCGTTAACGCATCGACATAGGCGGACATTTCCATCGGCTGTTTCAAATCGATGTTGATGCCGACCTTCTCCAGATCCTTTTCGATAATCGGCGCGGATCTTTCACGAATTTGGTTTCCCGACGGATAATGGAGGGAAAGCACCCATTTGTTTCCGTTCGGATCTTCCCTGAATCCGTCGCCGTCCACATCCTTATATCCGGCTTCGTCCAACAGTTGTTTTGCCTTTTCCGGATCATAGGGATATTGGTTCGGTTTTTCCCCGTCATAGGCAAAGAATTGGGGAGCGATCGGCGAGTTGATCACCGAGCCTTTGCCGTGGAGCAGGCCGTCGATCAATCCCTGACGGTTCACCGCATAGGCGATGGCTTGGCGGACCTTTTGATCCTTCAATTTTTCGTTCGGAATCCAATTATCCGGATTGATGGATTTATCCCCCGGTTTCCGGTAGTTGTGAATGAATCCCATGATTTGGTAACCGAAATCCTGCTGCTCGATGACTTTCACATGCTTCATTTCGGAGACCAATTGGAAATCGGCTGCGGGCACCCCGTTCGGATCGGCGACAAAATCAATTTCCTTGTTCTTCAAAGCGCCGAGGATGACCGACTGATCCATGACCTTCCAGACAATTTTGTCCAGGTACGGCTCCCCTTGCCAGTAATCCGGATTCTTCTCCAGTACATATTGTTCGCCTTCCACCATTTCGGTGAATTTGAACGGCCCGGTGCCGATGACCTTTCCGGGTTCCTTGGATTCGGGGGCCGAAGGCATCTTATCGATCGGGATATCTTTAAACACATGTTCCGGGATGATCGGGAAGCTGGCGTCCGACAACGCGATGACGTTCGGTTCGGAGAAGCGGAATTTCACGGTGTGGTCGTCGATTTTTTCCACGCCTTTGAATTCTTTCGTTTTGCCGGTGCTGAACTCCTCGTAGCCGAGCAGTCTTTCCACGTAATCCGTCCTCACGCCGCCGGCTTCCACATACCCGGGGCTGGAAATCATCTTATAGGTATACACGACATCGTCGGCGGTAAACGGTTCGCCGTCATGCCACTTTACATTTTCCTGCAGATGGAAAGTCAGCTCCGTATGATCCGCATTGAACTCCCAATCTTTCGCCAGGTTGGGGATGAATTCCAGCTTGTTATTTTGCGAAACAAGCCCCTCATGGGTAAAATCGAGAATGTTCGCTTCATAGGCCTCCTGGTAAAAGATCGGATTAAATTGCCCGGTCGGCGCGGTATCCATGGCGCCGGTCAGCGTGCCGCCCTTTTGCGGCTCGGTGTTTTTGTTTTCGGAGGAAGATTCTTCATCTCCCCCGCATGCCGCCAGGATGCTTAGCGCGAAAACCACGACCAACAACAACCATCGTTTTTTCATTCGAGTTTTGATCCACCCCTTTTTGAATTTGTCCGTACCGCCAAAGCCCTTCGTCAAACTGTCCCGGAGAACGGATATCCCCCCTTTCCATCCTCATATATTTATTTCTCATCATAAAGATGACAAGCCACATAATGATCATCGGCCTTCGGAAGCAGTTCCGGCCGCTCGGAAGCGCATCGGTCATGGGCAAAGGGACAGCGGGTCCGGAAGGCGCAGCCGCTCGGCGGGTTGGCGGGACTGGGCAAATCGCCCTGCAAGATGATCTTCTCCCGCCGCTTCCGGGAATGGATGGATGGGACGGAGGAAAGCAAGGCCCGGGTATACGGATGCAGCGGGTTTTCATACAGTTCCTTTTTCGGCGCGATTTCCACGAGCCTTCCCAAATACATGACCGCGATCCGGTCGCTGATATGCTTGACGACGCTTAAGTCGTGGGCGATAAACAGGTAGGTTAAATGGAATTCCTCTTGGAGGTCCGCCATCAAATTCAACACCTGGGCCTGGATCGACACATCCAGGGCGGAAACGGGCTCATCGCAAATGACAAGCTTCGGGTTCAAGACAAGGGCCCGGGCGATGCCGATCCTTTGCCTTTGGCCGCCGGAAAATTCATGGGGGTATTTCAGACGGTCCTCCGGATTCAACCCGACTTTTTCCAGCATTTCGACGACCCGATCTTCCCTTTCCCTTTTCGATAAACCGGTTTGCACGATCAGCGGCTCTTCAATCAGTTCCTTCACGCTCATGCGGGAATTCAGCGAACCGTAAGGATCTTGGAACACCATCTGCATATCCTTGCGGATCGGCCTGAGCTTGCGGTCGCTCCAATGGGAAATGTCCAATCCTTGGAATTTGATCGTTCCTTCCGTCGGTTCGAGGAGGCGCAGCAGCACCCGCCCCAATGTGGATTTTCCCGATCCCGATTCGCCGACGATGCCGAGGGTCTCCCCTTCCTTCACGGTGAACGAAACGTCATCCACCGCCTTCACATGGCCGACCGCCCGCTTGAAAATTCCGCCTTTGATCGGAAAATATTTCTTGATATGTTCCGCCTGAAGTATCCATGTCTCCTGTCCGGTATGTATCTTCTTTTCTTCCACCGCCTGCGCCACATCATGTCCTCCTTATCCGTAGAGATAGCAACGGACCAGATGGCCGTTTCCGGTTTCCTGGAACCCGGGGGCCGACTGTCTGCATTTTTCCATCACGAAGGGGCAGCGGTCGGCAAAACGGCAGCCCGAAGGGTAGTTGTATGCGGGAGGGACGGTCCCTTTGATCGATCCCAGCCGTTCCACATCCTTATCCAGGCTCGGCAGGCTTTCAATCAGCCCTTTCGTATAAGGATGTTTCGGATCGTCAAAGAGCTCGTCCACATCGGCATCCTCCACAATTTGCCCGCCGTACATGACCAAAACCCGGTCGGCGTGCTCCGCCACGATTCCCAAATCGTGGGTGATCAATAAAATGGACATGTGAAATTTTTCTTTCATTTCGTCGAGCAAATTCAAAATTTGGGCCTGGATGGTGACATCCAGGGCGGTCGTCGGCTCATCGGCGATCAATAGTTTCGGTTCGCAGGATATGGCGATGGCGATCATCGCCCTTTGCCGCATCCCGCCCGAAAGCTGGTGGGGATACTCTTTCATCGTATCCTCCGCCCGGGGAAACCCGCACATTTTTAAAATTTGCACGGCCTTCCGGTAAGCCGCCTTTCTCGGAATCTTTTTATGCTTGACGATCGTTTCCACAATCTGCTCGCCGATGGTGTACACCGGATTCAAGGCCGTCATCGGCTCCTGAAAGATCATCGCGATCTCTTTTCCCCGGATATCCGCCATCTGTTTATTGGTTAAGGGCAGGAGGTCGCGCCCGTGAAATTCAATTTTCCCTTCCACAATTCTTCCGGGCTTATCCACCAGCTTCAAGATGGAAAGGGAAGTTATGCTCTTCCCGCACCCGGATTCGCCGACGAGGGCAACCGTCTCCCCCGGCCGGATCGAGAAGGAAATCCCGTCCACGGCCTTTGCCACTTTTTGGCCGTCCAGGAAAAAATACGTTTTTAACTGTTCCACTTTTAATAAGACCGACTCAGCCATGAACGTCACCTCGGCGCAAAAAATGTTTGTCTTTTTTTACAAGTTAAAAACTTATTTTTTAAGAAGTATAATGATTTCGTAATAATTGTTCAAGTGTAAATATTCTGTCTATTTTTCCCGAAACATGTCCAAGTTCGTCAGAACTCCGTCGAATTTTCTCTAATCTGCGCGCAAATGTTCGCTTTCTGTCATAAAAAAAATCTATAAAACTTGTTAAAAATCCGGGGAAAAATCTTCTTTTTCAGGGGGGAATGCGGAAAAAACCGGCCGGCAGGAAAGGAAATTTTTATTTCATCGGATATTTATTGCATATTTTTCGTATCCCTTATATGATGAAAGCAAAATTTTCCAATGAAATCGAAAAGGAGGGGGAGCATAGGATGGACGGCGGCAAGCGGAAGAAAAAAATCACGGATGCGGCCGCGTTCCAAGCGCCCGTGAAGGATTTTTCCGAATTGGACAGGATGCGCCTGATCGGGGAAGCTTTGCTTCTCGAATTTCTCATGGAGGAATTTTTCCGGGAAACCCATGAACCGAAAAAAATCCATTTTCGCTGCAAATAACGGGCCGAATGTTTCAGATAGAGGCAAGCCGTTCGGGACCTGCTTCCCGATACCGGAAAAAGGGAAAGGGCCGGCGGGCCTTTTCCCCTTTCATAAAAAAGGGCGAAGCGGCAGAGTCCCGGAAGCCCGTCGTTTCCCGCCGCGGGGGAAAGGTTCCGGAAACCCTTTATTGCTTCGCCCGAAAATCCATGTTTTTTATCTCTTTTCCCTTTCAAATTTGCCGAAGGGGTCGGCCATCGTAATCTTTTGCGCTTCCGCATCGCTGGTGCCCGCATACAGTTCGGCGGTGCCGTCGGGTTTGCGGATGAGCCCGCCGCTGAACACCACATCGGCGAGATCGCTCCGCTTCGCCGGTCCGGCAAGAAAATCGGATCTTGTCGCGATGATCTCCATCTCGGAAAATTCCAGCGTGTCCGGATTGAAGACGAAAACCATCGGATAATAATGGCGGTTGCCCTCCCCGTCGAAACAGGCGATATGGCCGAGGACGCCGATCCAGCCGTTGGCCAGCCGGTGCAATTCGTTGACGCCGCCCCACTCTTCATCGGAAAACTGGCCCTCCAATATCGGCGCCTGTTCGATGGCTTCAACGGTCAAATCCTGAAGGGAAGGGATGCGGGTAAAACCGATTTTCCCCCTTCCGCCCCGTTCTCCCTGGGGACGGGTGAAGACCCCTACCGAGCCGTCCTCCAGACCGATGAGGCGGATATCCTTCATCCCGTCGGGGCCCTTGGCAAATTCCTTCAAATCGGCGATTCTTTCTCCCCGATAAAAAACCGTCCGCCAGCTGAGGGAATCTTTCTTTTCCGGATGGGGAAAGATTTGCACCCCGCCGAAAACCAATTCCTTCCCGATCCTCGTGTAAAAGGGGTCCTGCAGCTGAAAGACGGGGGCGCCTTCCCGAGGCACCCATTCCCCGCCCCGGTTCACGAAAAAATACACTTCCGAATGTTCCTGATCCCGGGCTTCCACCCGGCCGGCGATCACCAATTCCCCTTCGTCCTCAAAAGGGGCGGTAATGTTGTAGACATCCCGGTTTCCGACCCCGCTGAAGACCATCTTTTCCGGCTGAAAAGGTTTCGGGGAAAGGCGATATTTTTCCAGCAGGCGGGCGCATGTGTTCACCCCGGTGTTTTTCGTAAACATCCGAAGCCTCCTTTTTCCGAAAAGCATTTATTAAAGATTATATTTAAAAATCGTATGTTCACAAGATCCGGGGAAGATTCCGTTTTTCCGCGGCTTTCAAGATCATCAATCAGATTTTCACGATCACCCCTTCGAAGGGGGCGAGCTTCAGGGGTTCATCCGGTCGGATGCGGCGCCTTTCGCCGGGAAACAGCCATTCGGATCCTTCCGAGAGGAAATCGCCGGCGGGAAAGGAGACGCTCCTTTCGTTAAAATTCAACACGACCAAAATCTTTTCTTCCTGATGGGAGCGGATGTAAAAAATGACGCCGTCCCTTTCCCGCAAAACCCGGTAACGGCCGGCATGCAAAGCGGGAAACGCCTTTCTCAGCCGGATGAGCCGCCGGTAATGGTTGAACAGGGAATCGGGATCCTTCCGTTGTCCTTCCACATGGACCGATTGGTCCGAAAGGGGAAGCCACGGGGACGCGTCGGAAAATCCCGCAAATTCGGAGCCGTCCCACTGCATCGGCGAACGGGATTTGTCCCTCCCCCTTTCGTTGGCGATCTTTAAAGCTTCCCCTTCCGTTTTCCCGCTCGCTATCGCCATTTCATAGGCGGCAATCCCCTGAACATCTTTCATTTTCTTTACATCATCCAAATACAAATCCCGCATGCCGATCTCATCGCCGTAATAGATGAAGGGAATCCCCCTTGCCGTCAGCATCAGCGTGGCGATCAATTTGGCCGTCTCCACCTCATGGGGAGGCCGCCCGAAACGGGAGATATGCCTGGACATATCGTGGCTGCTGAAAAACAACGTGGGAGTCTGTTCGTCGGTATAGGCTTCCTCCATCCTTTTCAATTCGGCAAAGATCCGCTTCACCGAAAACTTTTCCATGCTGCCCAAGTTAAAATTGAAAACCGCATCCAGAAGCCCCTTCCCGGAATACCTTTTTAAAATTTGCAAATCCTCCGAGCCGACTTCCCCGACCAAAAACGGTTCGGGACGGCGCCGGCATTCGGCGCAAATTTCCCGGACCGTCTCCAATATCCCTTCCTGATCCTTGTCGAAGCGGTGGATCTGCTCCCCCTTTTCATCATAAGGATTGTTGGGAAATTTTCCGCTCGTCTTCAAAAAATTGATCACATCGAACCGGAAACCGTCGACCCCTTTCGCCTGCCAAAAATCGATGACGGCAAACATCGCTTTTTTTACTTCCGGATTCGTCCAATTGAGATCCGCCTGATTTTTTGAAAAGGCGTGGTAATAATACTGTCCCGTCTTTTCATCATATTCCCAGGCGGATCCGCCGAAAAAGGATTCCCAATTGTTCGGCGGCGCGCCGCCGGCCGGATCTTTCCATATATACCAGTCCCTTTTCGGATGGTCTTTGGCGGATCTCGCTTCCTGGAACCAAGGGTGGCTCGTGGAAGTGTGGTTAAGCACGAGGTCGGCGATCACTCGGATGCCCCGGCGATGGGCTTCCGCGATCAGCCGTTCGAAATCCGCCATCGTGCCGTAATCCCGATCGACGGCGAAATAATCGGAAATGTCGTAGCCGTTGTCAACCTTCGGCGACCGATAAAAAGGGGTAAGCCATATGCCGTCGATCCCCAGCTCCCGCAAATAATCGAGTTTGGAAATGATCCCTTGGATATCCCCGATCCCGTCGTTATTGCCGTCGCAAAAACTCGGCACATAAATTTCGTAAAATACCGCCTTTTTCCACCAGGGCAAGCTCATGGTCCAGCTCCTTTTCCACAAGGATTGTCCTTTTTGCGTTCACCCCGCCGGCCGTTCCCGGAGGCGTCCGGCGCTTTTCATCCTTCCTCCCCGGCCGTTCCGTTTACCGCGGAAACGGTCAAATATTCCAAAGCGACCGCTTCCCCGTCCAAAGACGCGATTTTTACCCGTTTTTCTTCCCCCGGAAGCAGATCGAAGAAATTGTCGGAAAAGAGGATGCCTTCCCCGGGGACATCCAGATGGACAAAGCGGGCGAAGCGGTCGGTGCGGACCGTGATTTCGCCTTTTTCCGGATCCTTCCGGACGTCCAATTTTGCCTTCGGCAAGTCCAACTCCTTATGGTTCCGGAGATAGTGGAAATTGTCTTCCGCCCTTTGTCCGAGGGATTTCAAACGGATGACGGCCCGTTCCGCCGGGCATCCTCGCAAAATCTCCGCCTCCGCCAATTCGGCAATGAAGGCGGACCGCCCGGCTTCCGCGGACACGGGAAAGGTCTTCGCGAAGATCCGCCCGCCGTAAAAATCATGGACTTCCAAAAGGAGGGTGTCTTCGATTTTCTCCCGGCTGTCATTCGTCACCCAGATTTTCAAATTTTCCCCCGGGTCATGCTCCACGGAGTAGTGGAAGGGGGCGAAAAATTTTTTGCTGTAGTAGTAGGAAGCCTTCGGCAGCAGGCAATAATCGATCATCGACCAGCTCGTTCCCGGCCAGCAATCGTTGAGCTGCCAGATCAGCGCCCCGCTCGTTTCCGGCATGTTGCGCCGGTAATGCTCCACCCCGTATTTCAGCCCTTCCGCCTGGGTCATCATGGAAAAATAGAAATATTCCCGGAAATCCTTCGGGATTCCCGTGAAGCCTTCCATCAGCAGGAATCCCTTTTCCTGGTGGAAGTCCTTGTTCCGGTAGGAAAGCTCCCCGCTTCCCAAATGCAGGCTCCCGGGCGGGAGGTATTTTTCCAAGGTGTGCCGGTTGGCCGAGGCGTGGATGCCGAATTCGCTGGAGAAACGGGTCCGGTCCTTCCGGAAATTGCGGAAGGAAACCCCTTCAGGGGTCAAGTTTTGCCCCAAATTCTCGCCGAACTTCCGCGGCTCGACGTTTCCGTGCCAAACTTGCCAATTGTGCCGGTCGCCTTCCTCCTGGGAATTGTGGTCGTTCCCTCCGTAGGGGGAGCTGGGCCAGTATGGGCGGGAAGGATCCAGCCGCGCCAACAATTCCGGAATCAGCTCATGATAAATTTTTTCCCCGTAAAAGGGGGTCCGGATCTCCCCGGCGGAGACGCCGACCTCATACAGCCAATCGTTTTCGTTGTTCCCGCACCACAGGGCGAGGCACGGGTGGTTTCGGAGCCGGCGGATCACGGCGGCTACTTCTTTCCGGACGTTTTCCATAAAATTCCGGTTGTAATCGGGATACAGGGCGCAGGCGAACATGAAATCCTGCCAAACGAGTATCCCCTGGCGGTCGCACTCCCGGTAAAAGACTTCCTTTTCGTAAATGCCTCCGCCCCAGACGCGGAGCATGTTCATGTTCGCTTCCTTCGCCAGCCGGATCAAATGCTTGTACCGGGATTCGGGCGCGGATCCCAAAAGGAGATCCACCGGTATCCAGTTGGCGCCTTTGGCGAACAGTTCCTTCCCGTTCAGAACGAAGGTAAACCGCGGTTTTCCCTTTTCGTCCTCCCTTTTCAGCCCGATCGTCCGGATCCCGATCTCCGTTTCCCGCCGGTCGACGGTTTCCCCGTCCGCCAGCAAACGGACGGTCAAACGGTAAAGATGGGGTTCGCCCAGATCGTGGGTCCACCAGAGTTTCGGATTTCGGATTTGAAGGGTGGCCTCCATCCGGTCTCCGTCCATGGCGGACGCTCTGGCGGTCACTTCTTCCCCGCCGTTTTTCAGGCTGATTTCCGCGGCCAACGGCAGCCCGTTCACGAATGTTTTTACCCGGATTTCGACGTTTACTTCCGCCGAATGGGCGTCGGCCTTTAACGTCCGGGCATAGACGCTTTCAATCTTCGCCCGTTTTCTTCTCTCCAGCCGCACCGCTTGCCATATTCCGGCGGAAACGAGCGGCGGGCACCAGTCCCAGCCGAATTGGTACTGGGCCTTGCGAACCCAGATCCGGTCCTTCGAAAAACCGGACCAATAGTTTTTTTCCTTCCCCTTCACCCGGTCCGCCACGGGAGAAAATTTGACCGCCAAGACGTTTCTTCCCTTCCGGATTTCCCTCGTCACATCGAAGATGTGGGGGATGAACATATTTTCGGCGGTCCCCAGTTCCTTCCCGTTCAAATAGACGGTGGCGAAGGTGTCCAAACCTTCAAAAATCAGTTCGAGCCTTTCATCCTTTGCCGGTTCTTTCCCGTCAAAGGCAAATTCCGTCCGGTACCACCATACCTTCCTTTCCACCCACCGGCATTTCTGGTCGTTATGGCCGAAATAGGGGTGATCGATGAGGCCGTTTTCCAACAAGGTGGAATGGACATCGCCGGGGACTTTTGCCGGCAGCCAAAAATGGTCGGTGTAATCGGGGTCGGCGACCGCAAGGTCCGGCACCTCCCCTTCGTCAAACCAGCGGATCTTCCAGTTGTCATGGATGAGCAAATCGCATTCCTCCCTTTCCAAAAAAGCGGACTGTTCCCTCCGACGGAAGCCGGCGCCCTCGGCAGGACCCGAACCCGTGGGCAAAAAGGTTTCACTTCAAGACAAAATCCATTCCCTTCTTGAAGTTTCTGCTGAAGATGACAAACAGGATCAAGATCGGCAGCGTGAGGAGCACCGATGCCGCGTACATCGGACCCGGATAAGCGCCGTACGGCCCGAACATCTGCGCCAGAAGCACGTTTAACGTCTTCAGATTTTCATCGTTGACGACCAGCATGTCCCACAACAATTCCACCCATCTTTCCATGAACAAAAACAGGAAAATGATCGTCGTAATCGACTTGGACATGGGCAGAATGATGCTGATGATGATCCTGAACGTGCCGGCGCCGTCGATCTTCGCCGCCTCGATCACTTCATTGGGGATGCTCCGGAAATAGTTCGTGTACATGAAGATGGCCCATAAACTGACCGCCTTCGGCAGGATCATCGCCCAATAGGTGTCGTACAGCCCGAAATGGCGGATGATCAAAAACAGCGGGATCAACAGGATGACCGCCGGATAAAACATTTGGAACAGGATGACGTTGTTGATAAAACCGCTTCCTTTAAACTTTATCTTCGTCAAGGAGTAACCGACCAGCACCGCCGTAGCCATCATCAAAAAGGTCGACGACAGGGTGACGATGATGCTGTTGAAAAAGGCGCGTAGCCACGGCCGGGGCAAAACGGTATCCCCTCCGCCGAACAGCCATTCATAGGACCGCAAAGTCAGCCTGGAAGGGATGATCTTTTTGTCCACCTCATCCCAAGGCGCAAGGGATCCCAGCACCATGTAAACATACGGAAAAACCATGATGATCAGGATCGCAAAAGCCAAAACATACAGCAGGAAGGTTTTCAATTTTTTACTCCCAGCCATGCCGTTCACCCCACTTTTCCAGCACCTTTTTGAACACGAAGATGGACAGGAAGGTCACGACGGAGTTGATGACGGCAATTGCGGTACCGTATCCGGCGTTCAATTTTTCAAAGGCCTGGTTGTAAATTTCCAGCTGCCACGTGTGGGTGGCGTTGTCCGGCCCGCCGCCCGTCAAGACATAGGGTTCGGTGAAGATGCCGAACATCAGCCCCACCGCCAGGATCGTGACCGTGTAAAAGGAAGGGTACAGCATCGGAATCGTGATGTACCAAAACCTTTTCCAGCCGACGGCCCCGTCGATGGCGGCGGATTCGTAAATTTCCTTCGGGATGCTTTCCAGGCCGGATAAAAACAAAAGGGCATAATACCCGACAAATTTCCACGCCATCATAAGGGCGATCACGAGGGGAGCCAATACCGGGGAACCGAGCCAGTCGACATCCAGCCCGAATTCCCGCAGCTTTTCGTTAAAAGGGCTGTTGTAGGACAAAATCCCGTTGATGACGACGGAGGCGGCGACCCCCGAAGCCAGGTAGGGCAAGAAATAGCCGACGGAAAACAGGCCTTTCAGCCGCGGCAGGGAATGGATGAGATAGGCCAAAAAGAGAGAGCCGGCGATGACGATCGGCACAAACATCAGCATGAACTTGTACGTCACGAAGAATGCGGCCTTCACGGTATCGCTCGTCAGGGCCTCCATAAAATTGCGGAAGCCGACGAATTCGTATTCCGGGGAGATGATGTTCCAGTTGGTAAAGGCCAAAAAGGCCGCCCACACCATCGGGATGACAAAAAAGATCAGCGTATAGATGAGGTATGGGCTGGCGAAAAGCCAACCCAGCCTCGCTGCTTTTTTATTCATTTATTTCAACACCCCTTTGATGGCGTTCACCATGTCGTCCCATGCTTTTTCGGGGTCCTTGCCGCTCTTGATGACCGGATTCAAAGCGGCCTTTCCGATTTGTTCCTGAATTTCCACCATCTTTTCGTTGTCGATCGGAGGAATGGCGTTCGGAATGTTTTCCGCATACATTTTCAGCTGCGGATTCTCATTCAGATAGGAAACAAAGGCATCGTTGGTCGACAGGTCATCCCGGGCAGGCGGCAGGTTGGTGTCTTTGAACCAGGCCAAATCGTTCTCGGGATTCGAAAAGACCCACTTCACGAAATCGAAGGCGGCCTGCTGCTGTTCTTTGGAAGCCTGGGCATAGATGACAAGCCCTTTCGTATCGGCAAAAGTTTTCGCATTGGCCGGGTCGGCATCGTCCGGAACCGGCGGCAATGACAGGGCGTAGGTTTCATTGTATTTCATCTTCGGGAATTTTTCCGCCCAATAGGGGAAGGTCCAGGGACCGAGATCCACCATGATGGCCGTTCCGGTTTCAAAGGGATCCTTCGCGGCCTTTGTCAGCAAGAGATCATTTTCCTGCAAATCCTTGAAAAATTGCAAGGTTTTCACGCCGGCATCCTTATCGGCGACGAAGTTGTTGCCTTCCATGAAGTTTCCGCCGCCGGAAGCCGCATTGTAGAGCATGAAGAAGTCAAACCATCTGGCCGACCAGGTAGGCTGGACCAAATCGGGACGGGCCCATAAGAATTTCTTCGGATATTTTTCTTTCAATTTTTTGCCCACTTCCAGGACTTGGCTGTACGTTTTCGGCGGTTCATTGTAGCCCAATTCCTTCAAAATGTCGAGCCGCCAGCCGAACAGCATGGCATTGGAATAGATCGGCAAAACATATTGATGGCCGTCGGCAAATTTCCAGGTGGAAATCGTTTTTTCCATCTTTCTTTCGCTGATTAATTCGTCATAGCCCTCGAATTCTTCCAATGGCACAATCGCTTTGCTGGCCGCCAGCTGGGCCGCGAACCCCCGGGAGATGTTTTCGGAGATGGCAGGGGCGCTGCCCGAAGCGATGGCCGTTTGGATACCCGCCTCGGAAGACGGACTTTCGGGCATCGGCGAGACCTTGATCTTCACGTTTTTATTTTCTTTCATATAGGCATCGGCCATCTTTTTCCAAAACGCTTCCTGGGTCGGGTTCGGAGCCGCCCAAAACTCAAACTCGACGACACCTTCCTTTTTGGAAGTACCGGTTTCCTTGCCCCCCTTTCCGCTACATCCCGCAAGCAAAAGCAAGAGCGCAAGCATCAAGGCGAACCATTTTCGACAGGCTTTCATTTCCTTTTCTCCCCCTATCTTCTTTTAAATTTTTTATTTTTTACAGCCGTCAAAGCTTTCAGCCGCGCCCGGCCAAAACTTTGGCGGCTGCCGCAAACGCATTCAAATTCCCGGAAAGGGGCTTCCCGCCGGACGGGAAGCGGTTTTCCGGAAAGGGATGCGGGCCGGTTACCGGTAAGGTTTCAGCTTGGCCATGATCTCGGACAGAGGCATTTCCGCGCCGGCCACGCATTCGTCCGCGGCGCCGTAATAGACGGTGATCCGCCCGGCCTCATGGAGCACGCCGCAGGTGAAGACGACATTGCCGAAAAACCCATTTTTCTCGTAATCGGCTTCCGGCTGGAAGATCGGCTCCTCCGTTTTTGCCAAAATTTTCGCCGGATCGTTCAAATCCAATAACAAGGCGCCCAAACAATACCGTTGGTTTTTGTCGGCCGCATGGTAAATTTCCAGCCAGCCTTCATCCGTCCGGATCGGGACCGCTCCCGCCCCGATGCGGCCGCCTTCCCAGCCGTCGCCGCTGACTCCCAGCAAATGCCGGTGATTTCCCCAATGGATCAAATCCTCCGATTCCGCCAACCATATATCCGGCGAACCGATTCCTTTCGGAACCGGGCGGTGCAAGGCGTAATATTTCCCGTTGATTTTTTCCGGAAAAATGGCGACATCCTTGTTTTCCGGGTGAAAGATCAACCCGTGCCTCCGATACTGCCGAAAATCTTTGGTCGAGATCAATCCGACGCCGATTCCTTCCGGCGACACGGACGTGTACTGGATGTAGTAAGTATCGCCGATTTGGGTGACCCGGGGGTCTTCAATCCCCCACGCCTCCCTTTCCGTTTCCGGATAGATGCACGGCCGATCGTCTATGGTAAAATTTCTTCCGTCTCGGCTCCGGGCGATGCGGATGTAGGAAAGGGACGTCAAATAGGCCGCAGTGTCCGTACCTTTCCAAAGAACGGTCCGCGCATCGGAAAAATCGTAGCGCTCGTCCTTCTTGTTCAGCGCGACCGTCTTCAGCTTCCCCTTTCCCCCGGAAAAATCGATAAAACTGGTTTTCACCGTATCCGGATCGCCGCTTTTCGGGCGTTCGGCAACCCGCATAAGCAACAGGATCTCATCCTGAAATTTGGCCACTCCCGCGTTAAAAACGCCGATCACCTCATGATCCGGGTGAAAAGGTTTGACTTGTTCCGGCGTTATCAGCGGGTTTTCTTGAAAGCGCTTAACCATCAAAAACATCCCTCGATTCACTGAAGAATTGGCAATGGGTCACATCAACGGGTTTATGAAAGGCCTTTCAAAAATCACCGTTTTCCGAACTTCATTCCCTTTCCAACCCCATGGGATGATATCATCCCTTGTGCGGGACAGCGATTGTAACGTTACAATCTGCTAAATATATAATTACAAAATTAAATTGTAATCCTAACTATATTATTTCACCGGCCGCTTTATCCGTCAATATTTATTTTTTTATAAAAGAATTTTACAGAACTTTACCTTGATAAATCCCAGTATTATTAGTATATTACTTATAAACATTATTTTATTTTTGTAATGTTGTTTGTAATTTGATTTGTAATGGGGGCTTTTTTGCGGACCCGGCATTCTTTCGAATATTTCCCCGGAAGAATAATGTTATAATTGGCTTAGGAAATCAATCGCCTCTTCCTTTTCCGAACCATTCCGCTATCATCTCTTTCAGATGGACATCCAAGAAAATATCTGTCGAGCGAGGTAGCCTATGAGAAAAAAAGTGACGATGCAAGATATCGCGGACCGGCTGAACATTTCCAAAAACTCCGTATCCCAGGCCCTGCGAGGAAAAGACGGCGTCAGCGAAGAAACGAGGAACATGGTGATCAATGCCGCCAAAGAAATGGGGTACGAATATCCCGGGAAACGCAGGCGAAACAAGCGGGGAAAAACCGGGAATATCGGTTTGATCGCCTCCGATATGACGTTTTCCTTCAAATTCTTTTGGGAAATTTATTTGAGCATCGAAAAGGAAGTCATCGCCCGGGGCATGCGCCTCCATATCCAATCGGTCAATGACGAGCAAAAGGACCGGTTGGTTCTGCCTTCCTTTATCGAACAGAAAACGGTGGACGGCATCCTGATCCTTTCCCATATCAGCAACGAATACATCCAAAAGGTGATCGAGACCGGAATCCCGACGGTTTTGGTCGACCATCACCATCCGACGATCAAGGCCGACGCCGTCTTGACCAACAACCGCTTCGGCGCCTATCTGGCCGTGCAGCATCTGATCGAGCTCGGGCACCGGGATATTGCCTTCCTTGGCAATATCGACTACTCGCCCAGCTACGAAGAGCGCTACGAAGGGTATCTGCTCGCGCTTCGGGAGCACGGGATAAAACCGACCGAAGATTTTATTTTCACGAGCGCCGTCGAGGAAGAAGAGGCGCTTTCCGAATATATCCGCGCGCTCAAAAAACAGCCGACCGCCTGGTTTTGCGTCAACGACGGTTTGGGTTTCTTCATCACCTCGGCGTTAAAACAACAAGGGTTCCAAATCCCGAAACAAGTTTCCGTCTGCAGTTTCGACAACGGCCAGCTGGCGAAAATCGCCACCCCCAAAACCTCCGCCGTCGACATCGATCTCAAGCTGTACGGAAGAAAAGCCGTGGAAACCCTGTTTTGGCGGATGGAAAACCCGGATGAACCCCATCAGGAAATCCTGCTCTCTTCCAAACTGATCAAGCGGGAATCCACCGGCGCGGCGCCGAAAAGCGACGATTCGCCGGGAAGCCGGTGAGGGCACGCGGACCGTGCAAGGACCAAGTCCTCCTTTGGGTAAAATCCCGCACCCGGCCGGAGGAACAAAGCCTTCCGGAAAAGGAACGGTTTTGTCCTCGCTTCTTTTTGCGCAAATTCTTTGAATTCATCCGTGCAAGGCACGCCGGCCGCACCGGAAGACGTCCCCGCATCCCGCCCCATGGGAAAATGCCGCCTTCGGCCGGCGCCGGAAAACCGCAAGATGGATGAAGGGGCAAAAAAGGTGCGGCTTCCCCTTGCCCCGGAAAGACCTGTCTCTCCATTACACGGTGCCTCAGGCATCGTGCCGATGGAGATTTTTTTCTTTACGGCCGGATTTTCATCCGGTCAAAAAATTCCTCCGCCCCGCTCCCGGCGCGGCACCGCGGGAATCCGTGACATGCCGGGACAAACTCCTGCCGTTTTTTAAGGACCGTTCAAGATTTTCCGGAAAACCTGTCCCTTCGCCGGAAAATATCCCTGACGGCCGCACCCGAAGATGAAGCAGGAAAACGGCGGATTTCGGCGGAAGCGAAGGCGCGCATGCCGGGAATGCCTCCGGACAAAACTTTTTGCGGGTGTATATTGGTTCCGGAAGGCCATCAGGAAAAAAGATAGATCGTGACGCAAGGGGGAACCGGACGGAAAAAACGGCTTTCCGGGGTTTTGGTTTGCACGCCGCCCCGTCGGCCGCTTCAGATCCCCGGGAACCCCGCCAGTCATTAGGAGGAAGTCTGTCCGGAGATGGATCGTTTTTCAAGCGATAATTTTATTACCGGATTTTTCTTTGCCAAAAAGGAGGACGGAACGGTCCGCCCCTCCCTGACAAAGGAAAAACGAACCGCACGAACGCAGGGGTTCACGGCCCATCCCGAATCAAAGCCGGAACCGGGCAAAATCCCCGGCGGGCGGCAAGGGAATTGTAAAAAAATTATTATACTAATATATTTTTTAACGGATAATCGAAAGACGATCGAAATCCGAAAAGTAAGGGGTTACATGATGATCTCGGCCGGAATGTATCCTCTTTCATCCACCGGCCTTCGGAACGGGACGAAAAATTTTATTTTAATAATTATTGTCAGAAATATTTAATTTTTTTCAAAAAACATACTTTACTTTTAAATTTTTTGTGGTATTATTATTAATAAAATTTTACAAATATCAAATAATTTTAGGAATACTGTAATTTTGTTCAATCCATCTTCACGCTGTTCAGGTGATTGTGATTATGGAAGACATCGGTTTAAAAATTAAAGAATTGCGTTTGATGAAAGGTCTGACGCTCAAACAATTGAGCGAAAAGACAAGCCTGTCCGTCAGTTTTCTGTCGCAAATTGAAAGGGGGACCACCTCGCTCGCCATCCAATCCTTAAGAAAGATCTCCGATGCGTTGGATGTCGATATCGTCTACTTTTTCGACAGCAAAAAAAAGGAAAAATACGTGGTCCGAAAGGAGGAGCAAAAACCTTTTGAAATCAAGCATTTGAAGTCCAAATACGTCCGCTTGAACGGCGAATTCCCCAACCGCTCCCTGGCGCCGTTTCTCGTCACCTTAAGACCGAACCAGAAAAAAACGAGCACCTTCAGCTTTTTCGGCGAAGAATTTTATTACGTGCTGAAAGGGGCGGTCTTGTTCTACGTCGGGGAAGAAAAATACCTGCTCCGGGAGGGCGATGCCATCCATTTCCCTTCCAAGCTTCCCCATTACGGCGAAAATCCGTTGAATGAAGAAACCGTGCTTCTTTGCTGCATTACGCCCGTCATCTTTTAACTTCCGGACTTGGAAAGGAGGTGTAGCCGATGGAACCATTGTTACAAGTGAAAAACTTCACAGCTGGGTTCCTGACCGACAACGGCATTTTAAAAGCGGTGGACAATATTTCCTTCTCCGTCGGACGCGGCGAAACCGTCTGCATCGTGGGCGAATCGGGAAGCGGGAAAAGCGTGACTTCCCTCTCGCTCCTGCGCCTGTTGGAATATGAAAACGGAAAAGTCCTGGACGGGGAGATCATTTTCGACGGCAAAAATCTCCTGGAATGCAAAAAGGAAGAACTGCTGCGAATCCGGGGAAAAGAAATCGCGATGATCTTCCAGGAGCCGATGACCGCCCTGAATCCCGTATTCACCATCGGCCGACAAATAACGGAAGCGATCCTGCTGCATACGGATTGTTCAAAAGCCGAGGCGGCGGAAAGGGCAAAGGAACTTTTAACATTGGTGGGCATTTCCGATCCGGACATGCGTTTGAAACAGTATCCGCATGAATTGAGCGGCGGCATGAGGCAGCGCGTGATGATCGCCATGGCCCTCGCCTGCAATCCGAAATTGCTGATCGCCGACGAACCGACGACCGCCTTGGACATGACGATCCAGGTGCAGATCCTCAGCCTCCTGAAAGAGATAAAGGAAAAGCTGAATATGGGCATCGTGCTGATCACCCATGATATCAGCGTGGCCGCGGAAATGGCGGATCAAATTGTCGTCATGTATGCGGGAAAAGTGATGGAAGCCGGGAGCGCTTTGGAAATTTTAACCGAACCCCGGCACCCGTACACCATTGGGCTGTTGGCCTCCGTGCCGACCGCTTCCACCGATAAAACCAAGCGCCTGAAATCCATCGGCGGCAGCATCCCGAGCTTGTTCGAAATGCCGAAGGGCTGCCGTTTTCATACCCGATGCCCCTTCCGTACGGAAAGATGCATGCGGGAAGAACCGCCCTTCCATACCGCCGGCCAACGAAGGATCGCCTGTTGGCATTGGGACAAAATCCAAAAAGAAACCGGATCGGAAACGGCTGCCGCCGCAAAGGCGATCCTGCGGACGGCCCCCGCCGGCGCGGGGAAACCGGAAGAAAACGCCGCCCTTCCCCTCGTCGAAGTGAAAAATCTGAAAAAATATTTTCCTGTCAAAAAAGGACTTTTCAAGTCTTCTTCCGCATTCGTCAGGGCGGTGGACGACGTCAGCTTCTCCATCCGGGAGGGCGAAACCTTCGGTCTCGTCGGCGAATCGGGATCGGGAAAATCGACGCTCGGAAGGACGATCCTGAAACTTCATGAACCGACAGCCGGCGAAATTTTTTTCCAGGGAAAAAATCTGTCGGAACAAAAGGGAAAGGCGCTCCGCAGGATCCGGAAAGATATGCAGCTCATTTTCCAGGATCCCTTCGGCTCCCTGAATCCGCGGCTGACCGTCGGGGAAATTATCGCGGAGATGTTCCGCATCCATCAAGCGGCCGGGAAACGGGAGATCGATGCCGAAGTGTGCCGGCTTTTGGAAATGGTCGGCATTGACCCGAACCGGCGCCATCTTTATCCCCATGAATTCTCCGGCGGTCAAAGGCAAAGGATCGGGATCGCGCGGGCGATCGCCTTAAACCCGAAATTTATCGTCGCCGATGAAGCCGTATCGGCTCTCGATGTTTCCGTACAGGCACAGATCCTTAATCTGTTGAAAGATTTGCAGGAAAAAATGGGGTTGACCTATCTGTTTATCGCCCACGGGCTGAATGTGGTCCGATATATTTCCGACCGGGTCGGCGTCATGTATTTGGGCAGCCTGGTGGAAATCGCGGAAACGGAAGAACTGTTCAGCCACCCGGCCCACCCGTACACAAAGGCGCTGATATCGGCCAATCTGGAACCCGATCCGCGGAAAAAAAGCAGCCCCATCATTTTAAAAGGGGAGATCCCATCCCCGAGCGATCCGCCGAAAGGATGCAAATTCCATACAAGATGTCCGTTTGCCACGGAAAAGTGCAAAAGGGAAGCTCCCGAATTCAAGCCATTGGCGGCCGGCCATTCGGTCGCATGCCATTATCCGCTTTCATCCTAATTGCCTGATAACAACCGGGAAAATGAAGAATGACAGGAGGAATGGATATGTCTGAAACCGCGGGAAAACCAAAAACGAAAACAAAACCCTATAACGGCTACAAATCATTCAGCTATCTGGAACCCGGAGTCGATTACAAACCCTTCAAACTGGCGAAGGAAATCGGCAGGGTCGAACCGTTCACCTATCCGGTGAGCGAAGAAGAGGAAGCATTGGTGCAGACGATTTTGGAAGAAGAGATGATCATCTCCTTGCATGAACATACCTTCGTCTGCCCCGAAAACGTCTATGAAATCTTCGAATTCCGCCGGCAGGGAAGGGATTGGACGGGGTATGAGGGCCTTAGCGTGTCCGGTCTGGATGTCGTGTTTGAAAACTTCATGGACGGGACGGCCTTAATCACGTCCAACGCCGGCTGGAAATGGACCGACATCATCCATGACCTGGGAATCCGCTACAGCGATTTCGCCCATCAAGACTTGATCATCCGCGCGGAAACCGTCGATGATCTGTACCGGGCAAAGAGGGAAGGAAAGATCGCACTGGTGTCATGCCTGGAGGCCGCGACTCCGATCGAAAACGAGATCGACCGGGTGGACGTGCTGTACGGATTCGGCGTGCGGGTGATGGGGATCGCCTATTCGGAAGCCAATGCCCTCGGTTCCGGCCTGAAGGAAAAGAATGACGGAGGGCTGACGGATTTCGGCCATAAAGTCGTGAAGCGAATGAACAAATTGGGAATGACCATCGATGTCTCCCACTGCGGGGATAAAACCGCCCACGATGTCATCCTGGCCAGCGAAAAACCGGTTTTCATCACCCATGTCGGCGCCCGGGCATTGTGGAATACAAACCGGATGAAGCCCGACTACGTTTTAAAAGCCTGCGCGGAAAGGGGCGGCGTGATCGGCATCGAAGGGGCGCCCCACACGACGCTGACGAAAAACCATCCGGAACATTCCATCGAATCGGTCATGGAGCACTTTGAATATGTGGTGGATTTAGTCGGAATCGATCATGTCGCCTTCGGATTGGACACGCTGTTCGGCGACCACGTCGGCTTGCACCACGCCTTCGCCAACCAGCTGTCCATCGGGGAATCCCATAAGGGACCGGAATTCCAGGAAGTCAGTTATGTAAAAGGGCTGGAAAACCCGGCGGAAAGCTACCCGAACGTGGTGCGCTGGCTGGTCAAACACGGATACAGCCGCGACGAGATCCGTAAAGTGATGGGAGAAAACATCATCCGCGTGCTGAAAGAAACATGGGTGAAATAAAAATCATGTCTGCCGTTCGAAAAAAACATGATTCGAAAAACAATAGAGGGTGATGATTGAAATGGACGTTAAGCCGCTGAAGAGATATTTCCTGATGTTCGCAGTACTGATTCTCCTTTTATCCGGTTGTTCTTCCGGCAGCAAAGAATCGGGGAACAATGAAAGTTCCGGGCCGAAAAAGGGAGGGACGGTAACGATCCCGATCGTCGGCGACCCGATATTTAACCCTTGGCATCCGAACGCCTACGCGGAGTCGAACCTGATCAACCGGGTCATCTTCTCCGGATTGACAAAGCCGGGCAAAGATTTGACGCCCGCTCCCAACCTGGCAAAGGAATGGTCCGTTTCCAAAGACGGGCTGGTGTGGACCTTCAAGCTCCGCGATGACGTAAAATGGCACGACGGCGAACCGTTCACCGCGGAGGACGTGGCTTTTACCTTCAACGAAATCGTTCTGAAAAAGGAACTGGGATCCAACGGCGCTTCCAACTATAAAGCCTTGGATCATGTGGAGGCCGTGGACGACTATACCGTGGAATTCCATTTGAAAAATCCTTGGGCGGCTCTTCCCGCCTATCTCGGATTCAACTCGGGGATTTTGCCGAAACATATTTTCGAAGGAAAGGATCCATGGAATTTAACTTCCTTTAATAAGGAAAAACCGATCGGAACCGGTCCGTTCAAAATCGGGAAATACGTTTCCGGACAAAGCGTAGAACTGGTTCCCAACCCGGATTATTTTGACGGCGAGCCGTATTTGGACAAGGTGGTGTATAAGATCCTGCCGGACGCCAACACCCAGGTGGTACAGGCTTTGAGCGGCGAACTGGACATCTTCGTGCTGGAAGACATGGCGTCCCTTGAGCGCATCAAAGAAGCCGGCCATTTGACGGTCATTCCTTCGGACATCACCAGATATTTTTGGATCGCACTCAATCAAAAGCATGAAAAGTTCCAGGATGTTAAAGTGCGCCAGGCATTCCTGCATGCCATCGACCGCCAAGCCATCATCGACACCGTTTTGAAAGGCTACGGGAAAATCGCCCATTCGGCGATCACGCCAAACTTGAAGGCTTACTACACCGATGAGGTGACCAAGTATGAATATGATCCGGAGAAGGCGAAACAGCTGCTCGCCGAGGCCGGATGGCGGGATACGGACGGCGACGGAATCCTCGATAAGGACGGGAAACCCTTTACGGTTGCCTTCGAAGTCGCCAAACAAGGGAATTTGGAACAGATCGCCCAAATGGTCCAACAATATTTGAAGGATATCGGCGTGGATATCAAATTAAGCACGCTGGAATGGAACGCCATGATCGAAAAACACGTGATCAAACGGGATTTCGAAATGACTTTAAACTGGTGGTCCTACCCGGACGATCCGGATGTTTTCGCCCAATACCATTCTTCCAACGCGGAAACGGGGAACAACATCCCCGGCTATAAAGACGAAAAACTGGATGAATTGCTCGTCCGCGGCCAAAAAACAAGCGACCAGGCCGGACGGGTGGAAGTGTATAAAGAACTTCAGCAATATCTTTCGGACACATTGCCTTATCTGTACCTATGGTATCCGCAGGAAATCCAAGTAAGGAACAAGAAGCTGAAAGGGGTGCCGGAGATGTATTTCGGCGGGACTTTGCACTACATCCATGAATGGTGGGTCGGAAATTAAACGCCGCAGGGGAACCTGACCGGCAAAGAAAATCCGTTCATCCGCCACCATCGGCCGGAGATGCCGCGGAGAGTTGCCGGTTCTTTCCGGACGGCCGCCTTTTTCGCCGGCGGCCGATCTTTTCCCCGCCCCGGCAAAATATCCGGCGCCCGAAGACGAACGGTTTTTGCCTGGAACAGAAAATCCTTATCCCGTTGAATCCGCCCTCCATCACCCTACGCAGGCAAAGGAAGTGAACTTATGCTTCGTTATGTCTTGAACCGTTTTTGGCAAAGCATCATTCTCATTTTTATCGTCACCGTTTTAACCTTTTTCCTGATCAACCTGGCTCCCGGCGGTCCGAGTTCATTGATGCGGATGGATGCGACGGAGGAAGAAAGGCAGGCGCTGATTGAAAGGATGGGGCTGGATAAACCCGTCCATGTTAGATACGGGGAGTGGCTTGCCAAAGCCATACAGGGTGATTTGGGCGTTTCCCTTACCAGCGGGCAGCCTGTCATGCAGCGGATTGCGGAACGTTTTCCCCATACTTTGGAGCTTGCCGTTTACACTTTAATTTTCTCCGTTATATTGGGCGTTCTTTTGGGGACCGTTTCCGCGGTCCGCCGGAACAGGTTCGCCGATTATTCGATCAATTTCTTCAGTTCCTTGGGCTTATCCGTGCCTCCCTTTTGGCTGGCCGTCATGTTTATGTATTTGTTTTCCGTTGTTCTCCAATGGCTTCCCGCTTCCGGCGTCGGCTCCGGGGGATTGACGGACAGGTGGAAACACCTGATCATGCCGGTTCTCATCCTTTCCACAACCACCTTGCCGACGATCATCCGTTTTACAAGGTCATCCATTTTGGAAGTCATTTCGCAAAACTATATCCGAACCGCCAGAGCCAAAGGAGCGCCGGAACGAACCGTAATTGCCGTACACGCCCTGCGGAATGCCCTCATTCCGGTGGTCTCGGTCATCGGCGTATTAATCCCCCGCTTGCTGGGAGGGGCGGTCATTACGGAAACCGTCTTCGGCTGGCCCGGAATGGGACGCCTGATCATTGAAGCCGCCGAGGGGAGAGATTACAACCTGATCATGGGGGTTACGGTGGTCGTGACCGTCATCGTGGTTGTGACCAACTTCCTCGTGGACATCCTATATTCCAAAATCGATCCCCGGGTAAAAAATTATTGATCCGGGAAACAGGGCATCGCCGCATGAGCCTGCCGGTGATGCGCCCGGACGGCGAGAAAAACATGTTCCTCGCGGTCACCGGAGCGAAAAAACAGACGGGTACTTCCCTTTTTCCATGATGAATTTTCCGCCGCTTGCGGGAGGTGAAAATATGACAGCCATTGCGTTAAAGAAAAAGGAAGAACCGGAAAGGGCGGGCGGGAAGACAAGGTTGAAAAACCATTTCGCTCTCCGCCTTTTCAAAAACAAAATCGCATTCATATCCCTCCTTTTTCTCGTCTTCGTGCACATCGCCGTTTTCATCGGGCCCTTTTTTTGGACCATTCATCCGGAAAAAATCGATCCTCAACATGTATTGTCCGGATTTTCCGCCAAACACCCCCTCGGGACGGATGAACTCGGCCGGGACGTCCTCAGCCGGTTGCTGCACGGGGGCAGGATCACGCTTTTGGTCGGATTTTTTGCCATGCTTTGCACGATTTTTGTCGGATCGTTCATCGGAGCGGTGGCCGGCTACTTCGGCGGCTGGCTGGAGGCTTTGCTCATGCGAATCATTGAAGCGATGATGGCCATCCCGAACTTTTTCCTGGCATTGATCGCTTTAACCGTGCTCGGCAATAGCCCCGTCATGGTCGTGCTCGTCATCGCGCTCACTTCGTGGATGGAGATCGCCAGGATCGTTTACGGGGAAACCCTCAAATGGAAGGCCCAAGAATTTGTCGAGGCTTCCGTCGTGGCGGGGGCATCTTCCTTTTGGACGCTGTTTCGGCACATACTCCCGCAAATTTATCCGACGATCATCGTGTCCGGCACCTTATCGATCGCCGGTTCCATCTTGACGGAAAGCGCGATCAGCTACCTGGGACTGGGCATACAGCCCCCGACGCCCACGTGGGGAAATATGCTGCAAAACGCCCAGCAATACATTTGGACGAATCCATCTTTAGGTTTCGTGCCCGGCGCCGCCATCACCCTTGTCGTATTGGCGTACAACTTTTTGGGCGACGGCATGCGGGACGCGCTGGATCCGCGATATAAACGTTGATTCGCGCATCGCCGGGACATTCAGCCGGGGAAACTTAAATCCGCGCTAGGTGCGTTCGTTCGGAAACGGCGGACGAATCCGGCCGGAAAGGACGGATCCGGTCCTTGTCCCGAACGAATGAAGAGGTTCCCTTTTTTCGGACAGCTACATTTGGAAATATAACGGGGAAAATCGATTTTTTCGCCGCACAGAGGAGGATCAACATGTACATAACCGTCAACGGCTGCAAAATCTATTACGAAATCCACGGAAATGAGAACGGAGAAACCATCTTCTTTATCCACGGGGGCCCCGGGATGGGGGATTGCCGAAGCGATATTCAAGCATTTTCGCCGCTCGGCGATGAATACAGGCTTGTCTTCTTCGACATGCGGGGGTCGGGCCGGTCGGAAACGAAACCGCCTTTCACCCATGAACAATGGGTTTCGGATATTGACGAAATCCGGAAGCAATTGGGAGCGGATAAAATCATCATGATCGGCGGTTCCTACGGAGGTTTTCTTACGCTGGAGTACGCCATCCGCCACCAGGAGCATTTATCCCGCATCGTTTTACGGGATACCGCGCCGAGCCAAAATTACGACGACCTGTCCATGAAAAAGGCCTTGGAAAGCCGTTTGCCGGGGATCAACGAGGAGATGCTCAACCGCCTGTTTTCCGGCCAAGTCCGTTCCAATGAGGAATTCAAAGAAATGTACAAAGCCATCCAGCCGCTGTATACGGTGGAATGGGACGAAGAAAAGGCGAAGGAAAGACTCCAATCGATGTATTTCCACTACGAAACCCATAATTACGCGTTCAGCGTAAATAAAAAAAGCTATGATGTAACCGGGAAACTGCATACCATTAAGATCCCCGTTCTCGTGACCGTCGGCCGCCACGATTGGATCACGCCTCCCGTCGCTTCCGAAGATATTGCCAAGGAAATCGAAAATTCCACCCTGGTCATCTTTGAAAACAGCGGCCATTCTCCGCATATCGAACAAAACGAGGCTTATCTGGAGCTGGTCAGGGACTTTTTGAAGGATCAAATCAAACCGGGCGCTTTTACAATTTAGAAGAGGCAAAGGCGGCTTCCGGAAAGCCCGTGAAATCTTTCCGGAAGCCGCCTCTTTTTTAAAAGGGAAAATGCCGTTCTTCCCCGTGGCCTTCGCCCGCTCCACTTCCTTTGGCAGGATCCGCCGCCGGAAAAACATCTCCGAAACTTCATGGAGCTTTCTTGTACGATCTCGTCCATTCGCACCTTTTTATCATGGGTTCCTCTCCCGTTTCGTCTTTGGCGGCCGATCCGGTTTCGCTCCTGGTCATGCCGGCAAAAAACAGAGTCCCTTTCTCCCGGCTCCCCGCTCTCTTTTGTCCGCATGCATCTCCCTTTCACGGTTCTTCCGAACGGAAGAATGGACGAATGTGCTTCCGGGATCTTTATATCACGCACTGAAACAATTGGAGAAAGAGGGGGTGGTGAAGGTTCGGGAGGTGGTCAGGACCGGCCGCCGTTCAAAGGCGGTATATGAAATCACGGAGAAGGGGCGGGAGGCCTATACCGCCATGTTAAGGGAGGCGCTGCAGACGCCCGATTTGCCCTATCCCAGGAACTTTTATTCGGCTTTGGCCTTTTGGCGGATCTTCCGAAGGAAGAAATCCGGCAGGCGTTGTCCGAGCATGTTGAAGAAATCAAAAAGAAGATGGAAAATTTGAAGATCGGAAGAAAGGCGAAAACGGAAGCGGGAGTGAGTGCCGAATATATCCACGCGATTTTTGCCAATGCCAAAAAAATTTTCGGAATCTCAATGTCCCGGCGGTCCTCACCTTCAGTTGGGATCCGGAGCAGCCGTTCCGCCTGAACGTCCGTTAAAAAGGGAAAGCCGGGATCCGATGCGGCGGGCGGATCTTCGGTCCCGTCCGGACGGAAACCATATCCATGTATAGCGGTGCAAGGAACGTCTTTCCGTACGCCTGGTTCCCGGATTCCGCCCGATTTTTCTTTCGCCTCTTTAACCGGACTTTGCACCGGCGGGCTTTCGGCCATGTGATGTTCTCATAACCGGAAAGCGGAAGGACGCCGAGGACCGGTCAGAATCCCAAGCCGTCCATTATATTAGGAGGGGAAATCCCGAAAATGACCGTAGCCGACGGAAAAAAAGGGAGCTGATGTTCCTTCTCTTCATCAGCTCCCTTCGGTCCCAACGGGCATGCTGTTTTTCATCTATTTTTCTAGGCGGCCCGTTGGTCCTCCTGATTTTTTCCGGTCCGCCTGTTGATGTAGTATGCGGTTGCCAAGGCTATCAAACCGATAACCACCAACCCGATATAGCCTAGTTTCGCACCAAATACGAAGATAGCGGTCGTCGGCACGGCCCCGTCGACAAGGGACGAGATGGCGGTTGCCCCCTCGGGGAACGAGAATCCGACGTTTTTCGCGGCCGTTGTGAACAGCGGCGAGATATAGGTGGAAAGCAACAACCCGAAGCCGAGGGCGATGGTGCTGGCCACCACCGTACGGATCACATTTCCGCGGAAGATCGGCACCATCATGCACACGATGAACGGAATGGTGGCCAAATCCCCGAACGGCAGCACTTTGTTTCCGGGCACGATGACCGCCAAAAGAAGGACAATCGGCACCATGATCAAGGATGAAGCGATCGCGGCGGGATGTCCGACGGCCAATGCGCTGTCCATGCCAATATAGACTTCTCGGCCCGGGAATTTGGATTTGACAAATTCACTGGCCGCCTCCGATACCGGCGCAAGCCCTTCCATCAACAGGGACACCATCCGCGGGAGAAGCAGCATCACGGCCGCGGTGGATACCGCGAGATTCAGCACATCTTTTCCATTCCAGCCTGCCAGCAAACCGATAACCAATCCCAAAATAAGTCCGAGTACGGTGGATTCCCCTAAAATCCCCAATCTTTTTTGGATAGCTTCAGGGTCCGCCTTCCAATTTTTAAACCCGGGAATCACGTTGAACAATTTTTCCAAAGGCCAGGCAAACAGGATATATGGCGTCGACGTCCCGTGGGGGAAGGAGATGTTCGGATACCCGTAAAACTTCTCCACCTGCTTTTGCGACAGATCGGCGAGAACCAATAGCACGATGGCGTGCACGACGGCCGTCAGCAAGCCCATCTGGTAGCTTCCCGTCATCACGCTGACCAGCGCGCCCGTAAAGGCAATATGCCAAAGGTTCCACAAGTCAATATTCAACGTTTTCGTTAAACCGAAAAGCAGCAAAAGGACGTTCACGCCGAGTCCGATCGGAATGGCCAGCGCCCCGACGGTGGAACCGAAGGCGATGGCGGAAGTCGCCGGCCAGCCCACGTCGATGATGTTCAATTCAATCCCTAATCTTTCCACCATATCCTTGGCGGCGGGACCCAGATTATCCACGAGCAGGCCGATCACCAAGTTGATCCCGATAAATCCGATCCCGACCACCAGGCCCGCCCGAAAGGCACGGGAAGGTTTCATCTTAAGAATGAGGCCGAATAAAAAGATAATGACGGGCAGGACGACGGAAGCGCCTAAGTCGACGATCTTCTGAATAATCTCCATTCGATCACTTCCTTCCTCCGGTTATTTTAAAGCTTCTAATATGTCGTTAAATACCTTTTCCTTTCCGACGCCCGTCAGCAAAGGAATGGCATTAACAACCTTGGTTTTTATCGTCGGCGGAACGATCGTCGTCGAGACGATGAGATCATAGTCGTTCCCGACCGACAAAATGTCGGAGACCTTTGATTGGTCCAATTGGACCTGCATTTGTTTTTCCGCGAAAAACTCTTTCAATTTGTTCATGATCACCGTAGACGTAGCGATTCCGGTTCCGCAAATGACGAGCACTTTTTTCATTTCCATCACCGCCTGTTATTTTTTAATTTTTCAATAATTCATTTTCCAAAAAAGTGACAACCTCTTTCTCCGACGTCATCCTTTGCATCTTTTTCAGTTCTTCTTCCCTTTGGAAAAATTCAATGAGTTTGGTGAGCATCTCCAATTGTTTTTGCCCATCTCCCATTGCCAGCATGAAAATGATGGAAACCGGCACGTTTTCCCCTTGGCTTCCCATTAAAGAAAACCGGACGGGATTTTTTAAGACCGCAACCCCCACGGAAGTTTGATTCACATGGACAGCGTCCGTATGCGGGATGGCCACCCCCATCGAGAGAAGGCGCAGCCCGGTGGGAAATTTCTCCTCCCTGTCAATGACCGCCTGTTTGAACGTATCCTTGACGAACCCCCGCCTGTATAATGTATCGGAAAGTTTGGACAAAATTTCATACTTATCATATGCTTCAATGTTTAACAAAACGCAATCTTCGTGAAACATAGATGCCATGAATATTATTCTCCTTCCTCCCCTGTTGCGAAAAATATTACATTTGTTATTATATGTTACCTTTGTCTATATTATATCTGCAACCGTTTTCCGTTGTCAACAAAATATTTCAAAATGCTGAAAAGTGAAATTTATAGATCCATCGCCGGCAGGGACCGGGGTTGCCGACCGGTCCATCCTCTCCCGCTTTCGGAAAATCCCCGCTCCGGAACCCGCGTTTCAACCCCCGGCGCAGCCCCGCTTCATCGCCCATTTTTCGGGCCATCCTTCCAAAAAGTTGAAAGACAGCCGTTCGGGCTCACCCATTTCCGGTTTTCCCGCGGCGCAAATTCCGCCGCTCCCGCGGGCCGGCAAAATGGGCGGGATGCTTCCCCAATTCGGCGGATGGCCGCCCTCACCGCTCCGGAACAGTCTTTATGCCCGCGGTCAGCCACTTTCTAAATTGATAGGACAACAGAGGGATTTTTTCTATTTGTCCGCTTTTTCACCACCTCCATTTTCCGTTTCCCGTCCGGCCCGCTTGCCCGCTTCCTTCCCCATCATCCCTTAAACATCGTGGCAATCTTGGAAACGGACCGCGGCCGGGCCCGGCCAGCCCGCGAAACCGCTCACGTCCGCCCGGGAATCGGCCTCCGCGGGGCATCCATTTTTCTCCCCGGACAAGCCGTCCGCCGCTTCTCCCGCTTGACCGCCTGCAGCCGCCCCGGCCTTTGCGGCACGGGGTCCCCTTTCCATTCGCCGGTCGCTTTGGTGTTTTTGGAACCGTTTGCAGTTCTTTTTATACCATCCCCCGGGAACCGGCGGCGGCAATCGGGACCACCTTTTGGCGGCCTGGTTCCGTCCCAACGCTGGCTTTGGGCCGGGAATCTTTTCCCGCATGTTCTGCGCCGATCTTCTTTCCAAAAAATCCGCCTGCCGTCCCCAACCTTTCCATTCCGGACTTCGCGCGAAAATCTCGACCTTTCACCTTTCGCGCCGCTATGCGGACACCGCAGGAGGGCAGGCTTTCGTTTCCTTCATCCGGGAAAAAACAGGCTGCGATGCCATGGAGACGGCTTTGCCACGGGGGAGGGACGTCCCCTTAGAGATACTTTACTAAATTTTCCGCGCCAAATAAACCTGGCCACATTCATTTTCAGGCAAAGCCATGGATGCGCGCACCGAAGCCGCATGCTTGATTTCCCCGGCTGGCCGGGTTCGTTGCCGTCCATGAAAAAATTTTTCCGGCTTGCAGGCCCGCTTAACCGTCGTCCGCCGGCCAGGTGCATTTCCTGCCGCCCGATCTTCGTCCGGAGGGGCAAAACGGCAGGAAACATGGACAGGAAACGGCTTTGCCCCTATACGCGGACCGCTCGCCCCGCTTTCCCTTCTCCATAAAAAATAGGAAGCGGCTTTGTCTCCTCTGGAGAACCGCTCCCCCTTCCCAAAAAACAGCACAAACCCCGGGTCTGTACCGCGATTATCTTCGCGAACGGAAACCGCCCGCCAAGCTGAGCGATCACCAATTTTCCACAATCGCCGCGGCCGTTTGTTCATCCACGACCAAGACGTCAATAAACCTTCCGTTCAGGGCCCCTTTGATGCTGTCCAATTTATGGATGCCCCCCGCGATGGCAATCACCTGTTTGACCTTCTTTAATTCCTCCAGGGACACTCCGATGACCCGATTGGTGAATTCGTCGATGACCACGTTGCCCGCCGCGTCGAAAAAGCGGAACCCGATGTCGCCGACCACGCCCAATTTCCGCAAATAATTCAAATCGTTCTCGTCCAAATACCCCAGCTCCCTTAAGGTGGACAATTTGTGCGGGTTGCCGATCCCGATGACGGCGACATCGACGGTTCTCCCTTCCTCGAGGACGAGCTCGATGTCGGGCATGGCCAGCAGCCTTTCTTTCAATTCCGCCGATTCCACGATGGCCGGGGCGTACAAATATAAACAGGTGCAGTTCAGCTTTTTGGCCAATTCATGGGCCAACTGATTCGCATGAATTTCCACATGCCTGCGCCCCATCCCCCCTTCCAGCGGGACGACTTTCACATCCTCTTTGCGGATATACGGAAATTCCTTCACCACTTCCGCCAGCGTGGTCCCCCAGGAGATGCCCAGTTTTTTCACGGATTTCAAATTTTTCGACAGATAATAAGCCCCCGCCTTTGCCACCGCCCGCTTGACCATATCCGGCGTCAACCCGACCGTGGGAACGACGACGGCATCCTTCAGGCCGTATTCATTTTCCAATTTTTGCTCCAGCTCCACCGTGTGGATGCTGTCGTCCTTGATATAGATTTCAATGATCCCCGCTTCCTTCGCCTTCTGCAGCATTTTGGAGACAATCGGGCGCGACACCCCGATCTTTTTCGCAATTTGTTCCTGCGTCCAGCCTTCCGTATAGTACAACGTGGCAACTTTGACCAGCTGCCTTCTCTCTTCCCAAGGAATCATGCTTCTCACCTTTTCTTTCCAATCTCTGTTATCCCTATTGTATAATAAGGCTTCCTTGGGTAAAAAGCCTGTTTTTGTATTTTAACGGACCGGGGGCGCCCCCGATTTCCAAGCGGGATGAACAGAATCCTCTCCTATTCGAAGATTTTCCAGGCGGCGTCAAAAAAGGCTTCCGAGATCGTGGGATGGGGGTGGATCATTCCCGCCATTTCTTCCACGGTTCCTTCCAGGGAAATAAACGAAGAGGCCTCCGAAATCATTTCGGTCACATGGGGGCCGACCATGGTAACACCGAGGATTTCCCCGAATTTTTCCTCATAAACGATTTTCACGAAGCCGCCCGTGTCCCCGGAAATGAGCGCCTTGCCGTTTCCCGCCAGATCGAATTTCGCCGTCTTGACACGGAGGCCCGCCTTCGCCGCGGCCTCTTCCGTCAATCCGACGCCGGCCACCTCCGGCAAAGTAAAAATGCAGCGGGGGACCACCTTGTCATCCATCCTTTTGTCCAATCCGGCCGCGTTGGATGCGGCCACGATCCCTTCCATATAGGCCGCATGGGCCAATTGGCAGCCGCCGATGACGTCGCCGACGGCATAAATATTCGGAACGCTCGTTTCCATCCTTTCGTTGACCTTAATGAAAGGACCGTTCATTTCCAGACCGATTGTACGGACGGCGGACAGATTGGGCTTTCGCCCGACGGAGATCAAAACCGCATCCCCCGTCACGGCCAAGGGATTGCCTTGCCCGTCCGCGCATTCGGCAACAACGGTTTCCCCTTCATTCGTCAATCTTTTTACCGTGGCCTTTGTGATGATTTTTACCCCTTTTCCTTTTAGGGCCTTCGCCAATGTTTCCGCGGCTTCGGCGTCTTCCGCGGGAATGATCCGTTCCGCCGCTTCAATGATGGTAACCTTCGTTTTCAATGCGGCAAAAACCGTCGCCATTTCCACCCCGATGACGCCGCCGCCGATAATGATCAACGATGCCGGTATGCTTTCGATATCGAAGATCGTATCGCTCGTATAGCAGGGGACGGAGGCCAGCCCTTCGATCGGCGGCAATGCCGGGGAAGACCCGGTCGCCACAATGATCTTTTCGGCGCGGATCCGTTCCTCCCCTTTTTCCGAAACGGCTTTCACCGTATGTTCGTCTTCGACAATACCTTCCGCCTCATAGACATCGATTTTCCCCTTCTTTAATAAAAGGGAAACCCCGTTGCGAAGCCTGGTGACGACCTCGTCCTTCCGCCTTTTCATCTTGCCGAAGGAAACGGAGATTTCCGGGGTTTCGATCCCCCATTCCTTTGCCCGTTCCATGGATTCGAGGATCTCCGCGTTTTTCAGCCAGGTTTTGGATGGGATGCAGCCCCGGTTTAAGCAGGTGCCGCCCAAAAATTCCTTTTCCACCAGCATGACTTTTTTTCCGAGGCTGGCCGCCCTAAGAGCGGCCATATATCCCCCCGGACCGCCTCCGATCACGGCGATTTCATAGGATTTTGCCAAAACGACTCCCCCTTTAGACGATCATTTCCAAGGGATTTTCCAGGATCCGTTTGATTTCGGCCAAAAATTCCGCCGCGGGCGCCCCGTCGATGACCCGGTGGTCGAAGGAGAGGCTGGCGGTCATCATGGGCCGGATCACGATTTCACCGTCGATGACAACCGGCTTTTCCTGGATTCTTCCCACGCCCAAAATGGCGATCTCCGGAAGGTTAATAATCGGCGTGAATACATCGATCGGGTACATGCCCAAGTTGCTGATGGTAAAAGTGGAACCCTTCAAATCATCCGGAAGGAGTTTTTGTTCCCTCGCCCGTTTGCTCAAATCCTTGGCCTCCGCGCAAATGGCGGCCAAGCCTTTTTTGTCCGCATTTTTAATGACCGGAACGAGCAAACCGTCCTTGACCGCAACGGCCATGCCCACATTGACCTCATCCCGGGAGACGACCTCATCGTTTTCAAAATGGACGTTGACTTCCGGGAAGCGTTTCAGGGCCGTTGCCGCGGCTTTGATGAGAATGTCCGTATAGGTCAAACGGAGCCCGGTCTGTTTTTCGATCACCGGGAGGAGGGATTGCCGCATTTCGACGGCTTTTGCCATATCGATCTCGGTGGACAACGTCACATGGGGAGCGGTAAATGCGCTTTGCGCCATCCGGCTCGCCACAACTTTCCGCAGGCCCGACAAGGGTTTCCGAATTTCTTCCCGCTTTTCTGTTCTTTGTTGTTCGGATGCCCGGACGGCTTCAAGCACATCCCGCTTCATAATTTTCCCGCCGGAACCGGTTCCGGAAATCCCCCGCAAATCCACCCGTTCTTCCTTGGCGATTTTTTGGGCGAGCGGTGTTGCCTTCGGTTTCGTTCCGGCCGCTTCCAAATATTGTTCGACATCCTTCCTTTGAATCCGGCCGCGGGGTCCGCTTCCGGAAATTTTCCCCAGATCTACACCCGCTTTCCTTGCCAGCGCCCTTGCGGCCGGGGTCGCCCGGACCTTTCGGATTTCATCCTCCGGCTGATGATCGGCCGCTCCCTGTTCTTCTATAGACGTTCCTTCCTGCCCCCGCGGGCTTTCCGCCGGTCCGGAACCCGGGGCCGGAGGTTCGTCCGGTACCTTTTCCCCCGGATTGCCGATGTAGCCGATCACTTGGTTGACCGGGATTTCCGCTTCCGGTTCGTAATACTTTTTCAGCAAGATCCCGCTGTCGTAGGACTCCACTTCAATGTTGATCTTGTCGGTCATGATTTCGAACAGCGGTTCCCCGATTTCCACCGGCTCCCCTTCTTCTTTAAACCAGCGGAGCAGGGTGCCCACCCGCATCGTGCTGCTCAGTTTCGGCATGAAAATTTCCTTCGGCAACGGACTCCCCCCCTTATTTAAAATGAACCGTTTCTTTTACCGCTTTGATGATGTCCGGCACCTGCGGGACCGCAGCCTTCTCCAGTTTCGGATTGTAGGGAATCGGGACCGGCAATCCCCCCAAACGTTTGATGGGCGCATCCAAATAGTCAAAGGCTTCGCTCTCGGCGATGACGCCGGCGATTTCTCCGCCGATTCCCCCGCGTTTCACCGCTTCATGGACGATGACCACCCGCCCGGTTTTTTTCACTGAACGGACGATCGTTTCTTCGTCGAGAGGGACGAGGGTGCGGGGATCGACGATTTCCACATCGATTCCCTCTTTTTCCAGTTCCTTTGCCGCTTCCAACGCCCGATGGACCATAATGGAAGTCGCCACGATCGTGACATCTTTCCCCTCCCGTTTGATATCCGCCTTGCCGAGGGGGATCGAATAGGGTTCTTCGGGTACATGGCCCTTCGTCTTGTACAGCAGCTTATGTTCATAAAAGATGACCGGGTTGTCGTCATCGATGGCGGCCTTCAGCAATCCCTTCGCATCATAAGCCGTGGAAGGCTGGACGACTTTCAATCCGGGAATATGGACCGTCCACGCCTCCAAACTTTGCGAATGCTGGGCGGCCGCTCCCGTCCCCGAGCCCCCCGGCGTCCGGACCACCATGGGAACCTTACCTTTGCCGCCAAACATATAGCGCAGTTTGGCCGCCTGGTTCACGATTTGATCCAAGGCGATGGTAATAAAATCGGAAAACTGGATTTCCAGGATCGGCCGCATCCCCGTCAGCGCCGACCCGACGGCCGCTCCGGCGATGGCTGCCTCCGAAATCGGGGTGTTCCGGATCCGTTCGGGTCCGAATTCTTCAATCATTCCCCTGGTTACGCCGAAAGCGCCTCCATATACGCCGATATCTTCCCCCATCAGATATACGTCTTCGTTCCTTCTCATTTCCTGGGTCATGGCTTCCCTGACCGCTTCCAAATACGTGATCTCCCTCATGTTTCCTCCCCTTTCCGTCAAGCGTATACATCTTCCAAAAGCGATTCGATGGCCGGTTCCGGACTGGATTCCGCGTATTTTACCGCATCCTCGATTTCCTGGAAGGCCTCTTCGCGCAATTGTTCGGCCTTTTCTTCCGTCAACAGCCCTTTGTCGATCAGATACTCCTTGAAACGCTTGATCGGATCTTTCTTTCTCCATTCCTGCTCTTCTTCCCGGGTCCGGTACTTCCGCGCATCGCTCTTGGAATGCCCTTTCCAGCGGTACGTTTTTGCCTCGATGAGGACCGGACCCTTTCCGGAACGGGCGTGCTCCACGGCTTCATGGGTGACTTCCATCACTTCCAAGATGTTGTTTCCGTCCACCACTTTTCCCGGAATGCCGTAGGCGACCGCCCGGTCGGCGAGGTTTTCGATATTCACCATTTCTTTTACGGAACCGGACATGCCGTATTGATTGTTCTCGCAGAAGAAAACGACCGGAAGTTTCCAAATGGAGGCGAGATTTAACGATTCGTGAAAGCTTCCCTCGTTCGTCGCCCCGTCTCCAAAAAAGCACAAGACAACGTAGCCTTTCTGCTTCATTTTCGACGTCAACGCCGCACCGACCGCCAGGGGAATTCCTCCGCCGACAATCCCGTTGGCGCCAAGATTGCCCTTATCCAGATCCGCGATATGCATCGAACCGCCTTTCCCCTTGCAGTAGCCGGTGGCTTTGCCGAACAGTTCGGCCATCATCCGGTCCGGCGTCGCCCCTTTGGCGATGCAATGCCCATGCCCCCGATGGGTGCTGGTGATCTTGTCTTCCTCCCGCAAAACGGCGATCGCGCCGGCAGCCGTCGCTTCCTGGCCGACACAAAGGTGGGTGGTGCCGTGGATCATCCCTTTGGCAAAAAACTGGTCCACCTTTTCGTCAAAATATCTGATTACCCACATTTGTTTGTACAGCTCGACCAATTTGTCATTTGTGATGCTATCGGGTAATTTGTACTCTTTCAAGTTGTATTCCCCCTCCCTTTACATTTGTTCTTATTAGTTACTTTTGTAATAAATATAGAATTTTTTCGCCTTTCTGTCAAGGTGAAAGGATCGGTGCGGTTCCTTATCCGCTAAAGCGAAAGACCTATTTCCGCGTACCGGAGGTTTAGCAAAAGAGACCAAAGAATATAACCATTCTCCTTTCGGCAATGAACGGCGGAACCCGGACGCCTTCTGGGCAGAGAATCTTTCGGTTATTTGCGCTTCTGCGCTCCATTCGGAATCCTGGTGTCGAGGCCGTGCGCATTCGTTCTTCCCGGCCGTCTTTCCGGGCGCTTGCCGGTCTTCGCCCTGACAATCAGAAACAAAGGAATAAGGGGAAACGGATTCCAAAAGGGAGAGAAATAGACCCGTTATAGGATCCGTCGAAGGGAAAACGATCGGTCCATTCCCCGATCCGACTGATCCCCCGCATGCCGAAAGCACGATATGATTGCGGAGTTCCGGCGCCGCGGGGCAAATCCACCCGTTCCGGTTATGTCCGAATTCCGTAAGCGGCCTTGGTTCAGATGATTCGGAAACGATTGCCGGCAGGGACAGCATGTTTCGGCTTTTCCCTTTCCAAAGCGGGAACACGACAGCCGTCCCAGCCCCCGGCATGATCCCGGATGATATTTGGCCCGCCAAACCGAGGCCTGTTTTTCTGCGCCGATGGCACCGCCCGGGACCTCCCCCAATCGGCATCCCCGAATGAATGCTGGTTTCTTTTGGCTGTGTATGTCCGTCTTTTCGCATTCGTAATTTTATGTTACATTTGTAATAGAGCGGGAAGAAAAATAGCAGAAATACCCCTTTTCCTCTTGAAATATTTTCAGATTTGGAAAGTCTTATAAAAGATTCGATATAATAAGAATGAGAGGAAGTTTCGTTTTTAACCGCGGGGAAAGATTGCAGCGCTCAATCAAAAAGGGGTGAAAACCGTGGAAATCAAGGAAATGGAGGCCGCGCTGTTTTGCATTCACTGCAATGATGAGCAGGATCACGTGATCACTTACATCAACAATCACATTTCCCGGATCGAATGCAAGAATTGCGGACATTCGGTGGAAATCAAGGTCGATCTGTTAAAGGAGCTCTATAAAGAAGTATACGAAAAGATCGTCCATAAACCGGCCGAAATCACGGAAGAATACCGGAAAGACCTCAGCAGATTCCTGCTGTCTCTCCCCATCCGCATCATCCGCAAACCGTACAGGATTTACCGATACATCAGGCAGACGAGGGATGTGTTTAAAACATACAACAAAAAGTACAGAAAGTAGGATTCGGCCTTGTTACTAAATTTATTAATATCAATTATCTCTTTTTGATAATCGTATCTAATCAGTTGATAATTCGTGAATTTTGTCACATATTTAAGCGGGATACCTTTGAAACTAAATCTATTTTGAGAAAGACTAACTAAAAAGGAAGGATCATGAATAAAGATCCTTCCCTTAAGATACATATATTTATTTTAACATGTAGAAAATAACTGCCTTGTATTACAGTAAAATTTTGATCGAATCTTTATTCAAATTTGGAATAATTTTTACACCTTTAATTGTTTCTTCAACCTTGCCGTTATCAACCGAAGTTATTTTTGAAACACCGCGCAGTACTATAACAAAGGGCTTCCTTACACTTTTTTCAACTGAAAACGCGATCATGTTTCCTCTTCGAACTGCTGAAACTTCCAATTCTACTTTTGCATCAATATTTCTTACTGTTACCCTAGAAGCTTTTCCATCTTCCAATTCAAACACATGTAGCTCCACTCCGTCCGCATAATCGTAATCCGGTCTTGACTCCACGGTGCCCAAAGCAATGATCGAATTTGGCCGTACAAAAAGCGGCAAACTGAAATAATCGTACTTTTCCTTTCGCCATGTTCCCCCTTCAACGATTTCATTGGATAGAAGATGGGTCCATCTTCCTTTGGGCAAATAATAGGATGCCTCCCCTTCTTCATTAAAAATTGGCGCAACCAGCAAGGAATCCCCCAACATGTATTGCCGGTCAAGTGTTTCCACCGCAGGATCGTCCGGAAATTCCAAGATCATAGCTCGCATCATTGGAACCCCCGATTCAGCGGTCTCTTTCGCTGATTGAAAAAGATATGGCATTAGCCGGCATTTTAATTTTGTAAAAAACCGGGTGACTTCCACCGATTCTTCATCATAGGCCCAAGGGACCCGGTAAGAAGTGCTACCATGCAATCGGCTGTGGCTCGACAACAATCCGAAGGCCACCCACCGTTTAAATAGATCAGGGGTTGCGGTGTTCTCAAAACCGCCGATATCATGGCTCCAAAAACCGAAACCGGACAACCCCAAGGAAAGGCCTCCGCGGAGGCTCTCAGCCATCGATTCATAAGTCGCATAACAATCCCCGCCCCAATGAACCGGAAATTGTTGACTGCCAACCGTCGCGGAACGGGCGAATACGGTTACATTCCCTTCTCCCAATTTTTCTTTTAATGTATGGAAAACAACTTTATTATAAAGATACGTATAGTAGTTATGCATCTTATACGGGTCGGATCCGTCGTAGTAAACGACATCGGTCGGGATCCTTTCGCCAAAATCGGTTTTAAATGTATCCACTCCCATATCGATTAATCGGCGTAAATGACCGGCATACCACTCACATGCCGCCGGATTTGTGAAATCCACAATCCCCATTCCCGGCTGCCATTTATCCCATTGCCAAACATCCCCATTTGCTTTTTTTAACAAGTATCCTTTCTCTACAGCTTCGTCGAATAAGCGGGATTCTTGGGCAATGTAGGGATTGATCCAAACACAGATCTTCAGTCCCTTTTCCTTCAGGCGTTTCAACATTCCTTCCGGATCCGGAAACATGTCTTTATCCCATTGAAAATCCGTCCAATGAAGGGCTTTCATCCAAAAACAATCATAATGAAAAACAGACAGGGGAATATCCCTTTTCCGCATCCCATCTACAAAATCAGCAACCGTCTTTTCATCATAATTCGTTGTAAACGAGGTAGATAGCCACAGGCCGAAAGACCAGGCAGGGGGAAGGGCCGGTTTTCCGGTTAAAGTTGTGTACTTCCGAAGGATGTCTTTCAAATGGATGCCACCAATGATGATGTACTCCAGACATTCTCCTTTGACGCTGAATTGGACTTTCGATACTTTTTCGGAGGCGATTTCAAATGAAACTAGCTCCGGATGGTTGACAAAAACACCATACCCTTTATTGGATAAATAAAAGGGAATGTTTTTATATGCCTGTTCGGAGCTGGTTCCGCCATCCCTGTTCCAAATGTCGACAACTTGGCCGTTTTTAACGAATGCGGTAAAGCGTTCGCCAAAACCATAAATATACTCCCCGACACCAAGACTTAACTCTTCCTTCATATACGTGCTTTTGTCCGGGCCGGTCACGTGGGCCATTGCCTTATAATCGCTTACGGTTAATCTTCTTCCGTTATAAGAATACTCGATCCTCCACGAACCTTTTTTGTTTATTTTTGTAGCGGTTTTTCCGCTCACAAATATAATTTCTTCTTCTGTCTCATGGATCCGTACATTCGGCTTGTGTTCATGCAGTTCAAAGGAGGGACCCGCCTTTTTAGTTCCTTTATGATGATAAATTTTTACCCGGATCGTATCTTCAAGAGGGGATGACAATTCCACTGTCAATATGGGGATATCCAATTGATACGCCCGTTCAGTTATATCCTTGGGGGCAACCAAAACCTTACATTTTTGATCTTCAATATATGCTTTAAAAAATTGTACTCCTGAAACCAATGTAAAGCCCTCACGAATAAGCCAATTGCCATCCGTAAATTTCACTGTATCTCACCTCATGAATGTTAATCAGTTCTCGAAAAGAATTGCCATTTTATTTAATGGCACCTTCGGATATTCCTTTAATGACATATTTTTGAAGGAAAATGTACACAATGATGACTGGAATGATGGCAATTACTAAAGCCGCCAATGCCAAATGCCACTGTTTGGAATATTCCCCGAAAAAGTAAAATACTTTTAATGGGATCGTATACATCCCTTCCTTATTAATGACAAGAGAAGGCAACAAATAGTCATTCCATATCCAAATTGCGTTCAAAACAATTACTGTAACAGTTGTCGGTTTTAGCATGGGGAAAATAATATATCTGTAAATTTGAAATCTATTTGCTCCATCAATTATTGCCGCTTCATCTAATGAAGTGGATATACTCCTTAATGCCCCGTAATATAAAAATATAGCTAAACTTGAACCCAACCCCAGATACATAAAAATTAACCCGGCGCGATTTAACATGTCCAATTTTCCAAAGATTGATATAAGCGGTATCATAATAGATTGGAAGGGGACCAATATAACGATCGCAAAAGAAAAGTAGATAAATGAGCTTAATTTACTTCTATTTCTTGACAAAGCATATGCGGCCATTGACGAAAAAACAACCAATAAAAAGATGCTGACGATAGAAATCAGGAGAGAGTTTGTGAAACTTTGAATAAAATCTAATTCTTTAAAAGCTTCCGGATAATTATCCAAGGTTAACTTTTTTGGAAGTCCTAAAGTATTGGTAAAAATTTCTGCTTTTGTTTTAAATGAATTAACAACAACCAAATAAAAGGGGTAAATCCATATCAAAGAAGTTAACAACCCTATAAGGACTACCAGGAAGGATTTAAACCTTTTTTTTAACTTCATAAATCTACCTCTCTCTTTCTCGTAATATAAAGCTGAATGGCTGAAATTACTGCGATTATAATAAGGAAGACCATCGCTTTTGCTTGAGCATAGCCCATTTGTTGAACCTTAAACGCGGTATTATATATATTCATCGTTGCCATTTCAGTTTTGCCGAAGGGTCCGCCGTTTGTTAAAGCCATATTTTGATCGTAAATCTTAAATGCATTTGAAAGGGTTAAGAAAAGGCTGATGGTAAAAGCAGGGGCAATCAGATGGAATTTCACTTTCCAAAACCTTTGCCATGCATTTGCACCATCGATGGATGCAGCTTCAATCAATTCTGTTGGGACATTATTAAGAAATGAAATGTAAATTACCATTATATAACCGCTCATTTGCCAAATGTACAAAATTACCAAGCCCCAGAAGCCGGTTTCCGGAGTGGCCAACCATCCGTCGAACAATTCCAAACCTGTAAATTCAGCAATTCCTTTGAATACCTTTAAAAAAATAAATTGCCATATAAATCCTAAAATGATCCCGCCAATCAAATTCGGCATAAAGTAGATTGTCCTAAATATAGTATTAATCTTCCCCAATTTTTGTGTAACCAACAAGGCAAGGGTCAGTCCAATTATATTAATTAAAACGACGGATACAACAGAAAACTTGGTAGTAAACCAAAGACTATCAAGAAATTGTGTATCACTAATTAATTTTTTGTAATTTTCCAGTCCGACAAACTCGCTAACCTCAAATCCGTTATATTTAGTAAATGAATAGTAAACACCAATCAGTATCGGCAAAACTAGAGAAAAAAATATAGCTATTAAACATGGAGCCAAAAATGCCCAATAAGAAAAGCTTGTATTTTTCACTATTCTTCCCCCAAAAAATCATATATAGATTAATTGAAAGAAGAGATAGAGCTGAGAGCGCAAACTCTATCTCTTTATGGTAACGAAGATTACCGAATAGAACATCCATTTGTTCTTACATCTGAATCGAGATTGCTCTTTATGAAATTAACGCATTTGTGAATACGCTTTATTCGTATTTGCCTTAAATTCGTCCCAGCTTATGTCCCCACTCAAATATTTTTGAAATTCTGGGAACAAGGAAGTTTGGAACCAACCATTCGGGTATTGATTGTGTGCCCAAACGTATGTTTTTCCTTCTTGCATTTGTTGGTAAATAACTTTTGAAACAGGATCTGTAATTTTATCCAATTCATATCCTTCATGGGCAGGAATATATTTAAATTCTTCAACTATCGCTTTCTTACCTTCTTCAGAAGTATACATCCAATCCAAGAATTTCTTGGATTCTTCAACAACCGCTTTATCTTTCGTTTTATTTATTCCCCAATACCAGGAAGGACCTGCACTAATTCTTCCTTCAGTATCACTTTCAACAAACAAAGGCAGCATTCCAAGTTTCTTTTGTGAAAACTCAGGATCAATACTGTCCAAAGTAGGTACAATCCAGTTTCCTTGATGGATAATCGCCACTTTTCCGTTCACAAACAATTCTTCAACAGATGTACTGTAATCCAATGACAGAATTGGTTGGACATTATATTTATTAATCAAATCAACATATTCTTTCATCCTGTCACCATATTTATAACTTAATTGTTTTGAGTTAAAGGCTTCAATTAAACTGTTGTTAAATTCAGGTGCGAGGAAATGGTTGGAAAACTGATTTACCACCCAATCCTCTTTACCGCTAAAACCAAATACAGCTTCAAGTCCCAATTCATCTTTTTTACTGTCAAGTGTTTTAACAGCATTCGTAAAATCTTCAAATGATTTAATATCATCTGGATTTATACCGGCTTTATTGAAAATTTCTTTATTAATCATCAACCCAAACCCTTCTATATTCAATGGTATTCCGTAAGGTACTCCATCAATTGTGGCACCTTCCAATGTTCCTTTACTTGCTGTTTTGGCAGATTCCATATCTGCTACATCCAGAAGTTTATCTAAATATTTTTGGGTATCTGACAAACCGCCCAAGAGGAATATTGCAGGTTCTTCACCAGAAGAAAATTTGGCTTGCAACGCTGAAGAAGCATCTTGTCCTCCACCAACGGTTGTCACATTTATTTTAACCCCAGGATTTTCATCTTCGTACCTTTTTGCCAATTCTTCCAGTTGTTTTTTCGTTTCTACCTTTATATTAAAAATGTCAAGAACCACCTCCTTTTTTGAACTTCCTTTAGAACCCTTTGACGAACATCCAGCCACAAAAATGGAAAGAACCATCAGTAACGACAAGATGTAAATGAATGATTTTTTCATAATTACACTCCTCCTTTTAAATAAGTTAGCGCTTACATTAATAAAATCCTGAAACCCCTTACCATTTATATTTTATGCACTTACTTTGTCTATTGAACAAATTAAGTACATTATTATATTAACTTTTTTATTAAGTAAGGTCAATATATTCTTATTTAGTTTTAGAATATTGTCGGATATGTTTTTCAGTATGTTGTAATGCTTATAAGTTTTAGCTTTGAGATTATCTTCTTTATCCATTTAAAATAATGGGAATTGATCCGGGAACATGTTTATCGGAAAAATTTCAGCTTTTCATTTAATTCTTTTGTGCTTTTATATATATCTTTATAAATATAAAACAGATTATTATATTTTTCTACATTTTCTGGTATAGGTTCAAAGGATTTTACTGGATGCAAAATCCTCTCCGCGCATTCCTCCAGGCTTTCAAACCAGCCGCAGCCATAGGCGGCCAGCATCGCCGCCCCCATTCCCGGCCCCTGCTCGCTGGACAATTTGATGATTTTGGCATTGAAAATATCCGCCTGGATTTGCAGCCATGTCTCATTTTTTGCACCGCCGCCGATGGAGACGACCGTATCGACCCTTTTCCCGCTTTTCCTGAAAATCTCAATGGATTCATTTAAGGAAAAGGTGATCCCTTCGATCACGGCCCGGATAAAATGTTCCCTGGTATGGGAGGAATCGATCCCGATGAAGCTGCCGCGAATCGCCGCATCCGCATGGGGCGTCCGCTCCCCGACGATATACGGCGCAAACAGCAAACCGTCGGATCCGGGAGGAACGCGGTCGATCCCTTTCAAGAAATCGTCAAAACTTTCTTTTTTCGCGAAGGCATCTTTAAACCAGCTCAAACTGTATCCTGCCGCCAGAGTCACACCCATGGTATAGTAAGCGTTCTCTTTTCCGTGGTAAAAATAATGGACCTTCCCTTGAAAATCTTTGTCCCCCCGTTCTTCATAGGATAGAACCACGCCGGATGTCCCGATGCTGCACAGCGTGCTTCCTTCCGACAATATTCCCGCGCCAATGGCGCCACAGGCATTGTCCGCTCCTCCGGCGAACACCTTGGTGGTTTCTTTCAGTCCGCATCTTTCGGCAAATTCTTTGGAAAGGGTGCCCACACACGCGTGGGGTTCGACCAGCGGCGGGCAGATCGAGGGATCAATCGAAAGCAGCCGGCATAATTCCTTGCTCCATTCTTTTTTTTCAAGATCCAACAACAAAGTTCCTGCCGCATCGGAATATTCCATATGGATTTTTCCCGTCATCCGGAAGCGCAAATAATCCTTTGGCAGCAGAAACACCTTCGCCCTTTGAAAAATTTCCGGTTCGTGCTGTCTGACCCATAAGATCTTCGGGAGGGTAAAGCCCTCCAAGGCAAGATTTTTGGTGATTTGAAGCAGTCTTTCTCTGCCCGCTATCTCATAAATTTGCCTGCATTGTTCCGTCGTCCGCGTATCATTCCATAAAATCGCGTTTCTTAACGGCCTGTGCCGTTCATCCAACAACACCAATCCGTGCATTTGCCCGGAAAAGCTGATCCCTTCGATGTCCGCGGGATCCCCGTTAAAACCGGCCGCCAATTCCGCCAAAGCCTCGGCCGTTTTTTCTACCCATTCTTCCGGATCTTGCTCGCTGTAACCGGATTTTTCCTGAATCAACGGGTAAGCCTTTGCGGCTTCCTTTACGACCTCGCCTTCCTGATTGACCAATAAAACCTTGACAGCGCTCGTTCCAAGATCAACGCCGATCACATATTTCATCTTTCCACTTCTCCTTTGCGGTTTCAGCAAAATCCCCCAAAGGCCGAACCCCGGCATTTTTTTGGAGTTCAGCCTTTATGGTTAAATATCAATAAACTAAACTTCATTGCCCGGAAGCAGATTTGTCAGCTCCGGCCTTTGTGCTGTACACGCAGTCCTTATTTTGCAAAAGCGGTCAATAAATATTGGTTGATCAGCGACCGCAATTCTTCCACTTTTCCCGATTCGTTTTTAATTTCCTTCATATCGAGCACATGGTTTTCCAGGGTATGAAAATCGGCTTTTCCTTCCACAATATCCCGCCCGATTCCTTCCTTGTAACTGCTGTACCGTTGTTCGATGAATTTGTCCAGGACTTGATCTTCGATCAATTTATGGGCCACTTTCAAGCCGACGGCGAAACTGTCCATTCCGGAAATATGGGCGAGGAATAGATCTTCTGGTTCAAAAGATCCTCTCCGGACTTTCGCGTCAAAATTCAACCCGCCTTTGCCAAGTCCCCCGTTTTTGACGATTTCATACATGGCCAAAGTGGTGGCGTAAAGATCCGTCGGGAATTCATCCGTATCCCAGCCGAGCAAAAGATCGCCTTGGTTGGCATCGACGGAACCGAGCTTGCCGTTGATCCGGGCGATCCTCAGCTCATGCTCGAAGGTATGTCCCGCCAATGTGGCGTGGTTTGCTTCAATATTGAATTTAAAGTAATCCTGCAGGCCGTATTTTTGCAAAAAGGCCAGACCGGTTGCCACATCGAAGTCATATTGGTGTTTCGTCGGTTCTTTCGGTTTCGGTTCAATTAAAAATTGCCCTTCAAAACCGATTTCTTTCGCATAATCGACGGCCATATGGAAGAAACGCGCCAAATTGTCCAGCTCGAAACCGACATCCGTGTTCAATATCGATTCATAACCTTCCCGGCCGCCCCAAAACACATAATTCTCGGCATTCAGGCGCTTGGCGATTTCCAGCCCTTTTTTCACTTTGGCCGCGGCATAGGCGAACACGTCCGCGTTGCAGGAAGTGGCGGCTCCATGGACGAACCTCGGATGGGAAAACATATTCGCCGTGTTCCAGAGCAATTTTACATGGCTCGTTTTCATGTATTCTTCGATCATGTCTACAATTTCGTCCAAATTCTTGTTGGTTTCCCTCAACGTATCGCCTTCCGGGGCGATGTCCACATCATGGAAACAAAAATAGGAAACGTTCAGTTTTTCAAAAAACTCGAACGCCGCCTCCACACGGGCTTTGGCCAGATCCATCCCCTTCAGGTGATTCCAAGGCCGAATCATGTTCCCGTGCCCAAAAGGATCGGTGCCGTCGTACGTAAACGTATGCCAATAGGCGACACTGAAGCGCAGCCAGTCTTTCATTTTTCTGTCCCCGATTTTTTCCTCCGGGTTGTAAAATTTAAAGGACAGCGGATTTTTGGAATCAGCCCCTTCATACTGGATTTTGGAAACGTTTTCGAAATACGCCATCATCCGTTCCTCCCCTTCAGTCAAGAACTTAACTTTACTGGATTTTATGTTAAAATTATAACATGGGAATCTTTGTTTGTCTATCGTATAAACAAAGATTCCGTTTTCTTAATCGCCCCGGTTTTGCCTCCCCTGTCCATTTATCTTAAGGAGCGAAAAGGAAGTGAAGGATGAATGTAAAGCTGGCAGGATGCGATCCGATCATTGAGCGGCATATCTTTTTTTAATGCCAATTTGGCAAATGACCGGTTTCCGCTGGAACAAAAAGGAAAATATACAAAATCTAATCAATATATTATATTAAAAATAAAAGCTAAAGAAGGAGCGCTCGTATGACGATACTTACCGGCAACCAGCAATTGGTCAAACAAATCAATAAAACCTTGGTACTGGAAACCATTTTAAACGAAGCGCCGATATCGCGGGCCGATATTGCCCAAAAAGTGGGATTGAATAAAGGAACCGTCTCCTCCCTCGTCAATGAGTTAATCGAAGAGCAGCTCATTTATGAATCCGGTCCCGGGAAATCAAGCGGGGGAAGAAGGCCGGTTATGCTTTTATTCAATGAGAAAGCCGGATATTCCATTGGCATAGATTTGGGCGTCAATTACATTTTGGGAATATTGACGGACCTGAAAGGCCATATCGTTGCGGAAATCCAAAAAAAATTATCCGTCACCGGCGTTGAACAAGTGAAACAGATGATGATTGCCATCATTGAAGATTTAATCCGGACCGCCGGTCAGAGCCATTACGGAATTATCGGCATCGGCATCGGGATCCCCGGCATGGTGAACAATGATGGGGAAATCTTGCTCGCGCCGAACCTGGGATGGAAGAATGTCCGCATGAAGGAAGAGATCGAAAACCGCTTCCAAGTTCCGGTCATCATCGAAAACGAAGCCAACGCGGGGGCTTACGGGGAAAAGCTGTACGGCGCAGGAAAGGAATTTGACAATATTTTATATGTCAGCGCCGGGATCGGGATCGGCGTCGGGGTGATCCTGGACGGCCAATTGTTCACAGGCTCCGGCGGATTTTCAGGGGAAATGGGGCATACCATCATTATCGTTAACGGAAAGGAATGCTCCTGCGGAAGCCGAGGCTGTTGGGAACAATACGCTTCGGAAAAAGCTTTGCTGGAAGAGGCCAAAAACATCCCCATTCCATACGCCGACAAGGATTCCATCTCGATTGAATTGTTGGTGGAACTGGCGAAGGAAGGAAACGAAGAAGTCATCAACCTGTTCAAAAAAATCGGCGCGTATCTGGGTGTGGGCATCAACAATATGATCAATACGTTCAACCCGGAACAAATCATCATCGGAAACCGACTGGCCATGGCAAAAGACTGGCTGGAAGAATCCATTACCCATTTTGTGAAAAGCCACACCATTCCCTTTCATCAACAAGATTTATCCATCACCTTTTCCCAATTAACCACCCATTCGACGGCCGTCGGCGTGTGCGCCTTGTCGATCGAGAATTTTTTGAAGACGAGCGTTAAATGATTTCGTTTAGCCGAAAAGAAACCGCTCCAGATTTAGAGTTAATCCCTTTCCGGAACGGCAAAATCTAAAAGGGTCCCAAAGCCTTGCTCCACAGGAAGCCCCGGGCGAAAAACCGCCCGGGGTTGTTACATAAACCCCTTTATAAGCTTCGGAAGGGTTTCATTTTACGATGGCCTGTACACTTCCGATTCCGCCGTTTTTATTATTTCACAAAATGACGAAGCGGGCCTTGAGCCCGGTATGAAATGACCAATTTTGTTATATAAAGAGAATCCGGAGCGGCTGAAGGAAGGCCTCTATGAAGGGCAGGAATTCTATCCGGCTCAGGCCATATCTTCCTTGGGGTTTTTCATCTTTTTCTCTGTTCCATCTATCTACTATATAATTTTCCAGTTACACAGCCGGGATAATATCCGACAATGCTGCTAAACCATTCTGTCCTTCCTGCCCCCATGAATCCGGCAATACCTAAAATCTTTCCCTTTTTTAAAGCAAGTGAAACATTTTTGATCATTTTCTTCCTTTACTTTTTTAAATCACTGTCAAATCATTTACTTCCAATATAATGGTACCTGTTTTCCGCTTTTGGTAGGGTTCAATGTCTGTCATCCTTCCCCCGACCATTTCGTACTTATTATTTCTTCCGACCATTTACATACTTATTAATTCTTCAGTTAACTTTTCAATGGGATCGGTGCTTATTCCCCGTTTCATAAAACAGTAACTGTGTCTGCAATCGCCATGGCTTCTGATCATTTATGGGAGATATGATATACAAGCAACTGCTTTTTTCTTAAATATCCCCATTAAGATTTCTCCTTTGGTTATTGCGGCGGTAGGTTCATCTAAAATAATAATCTTTGCATTTAATGTCAATGCTTTCGCAATTTCTATCAAGTGCCGTTTCCCAACGCTTAACTGTTTTACTTTTGACTGCGGGTCAATATCAGCCCCCCCGATTTTTTTAACCATTTTAAAGATTAAAGATTCCGCATAGATTAAATCCCAATCAATGCCTTCTCATTAAATTACTTAAGAGCGGTTCATGGTTATTCAATAGATACCGATCCGGTTTCCCCCAAATGGAACAAATAAGAAATTTATCATAAAAATCTGGTGCAACAGGATTCAAGCTCACCGTATTTGAATTCACCGGGTATTTTTTATAGGCGTAAAATCCAGTTTTTAAAAATAAAATCTAAGATTTCGTTTGCCTAATATTTTTCTGCGATTCATAGATTTAAAAAATGTCGAAGTATGTTAGAATATGGGTGAAATCAACACACTTGTGCATCAATAAAAAACCACTTTTTTCTTAAATAAAAAATCATTTTGCAAGAAATGGAGTAAGATCATGAAAAAGACAAAAGAAGAAGAAGAAGTAATATCAGAAATAAAATCAGCCATAGAAGAATGGAAGAAAGCGAAGGAAGAAGCAAGCGCGGCAACTGTTTACCACCCACAAAGACGCTTTTTTCCGCGGATCAGTATACGCCAATCATTAATTTTAAGTTTTATTGGGCTCATGATACTATTCTCCATAGTCCTATACTTTTCAATAAAATCTTTATTTTTTAAAGAGGGTACGGTGGAAATAACGACCACAAGCTTTATCGAACGTATTGAAGATCTTTCTCAACTGGCAACATCCAAAGCGTACATGAAAGCAGTGATTGAACAAGAAGATAATGAACTATTCGGGAAGAAGATCGACGTCAATTTACCCGGTACGAAGAGAAAATTATTGGTAATTATCCCCGGAGAAGTGACAGCCGGTGTCGACTTGGCGAAAATTAACGAAGAACATATCAAAATAAATGAAGGGAAAAAAGAAGTCCGAATAACTTTGCCAAAAGGGGAAATATTACAAGAACCGACACTGTTTTTTGACCAGATCCGTATTTTTTCAAGTGAGGGATTGTTCCGCGGCGAAGCGACGATTTCAGAGGGATACGAAATCGCAAATTTGGCGAAAGAACAGATTAAAACAGAAGCTATCGAACATGGTCTTTTAAACAATGCGGAAAACCAAGCAAAAGAGGTCGTGGAGCAATTTTTTAAAACTATAGGATATAAAGCGATTGTAGAATTTGAAAAATAGTAAGAAACAGAAACAGATTGTAATAATTAACTTGGATTGACGTTTATCCGAATTCAGGGACTTGGATCGGATGATAACCTGTTGATTATCCTATCCATCTGCAAAAAATCCGAAGTGATAAAAAATAGCCGGGCCATATTTAATTCGATGGGATAACTCAAATCTCTTTCATCACGGACGGCACCTGTTTGGCATCTTATAAAATCAACCAATTTGCTTCAGAAAAACACGAGCCAAGGAAAAATCCCCCAAATTCAACCAGTGAATATTTGGGGGATTGATTTATTAGGCATAAAGAAACTTTTTCAAGCATGATTAATTATATAAATGATTATCACAATGATTATCGTGCAATATTTGACCAGTTTTAGACGGATGTATTTTTCGTCGAAGAAATTGAGGACTCCTGAGATTCACTTACATTGGTGAAGACATTAATTAAAAAGCAAATGACTGCCAAAATAATGAGAAATGCACTTGGAATGATGCCCCATTCCCATTTTACACTTCCTGATCTGAGCAACATAAAGAGGGAAAACAGGAAAACAGGCAGACCAATATTGTAAAGCCAAAAATGTATTGTTGCTAACTTATGGCTGCTGGCTTTTGGGAAGAAGCGATAAATTACGCCAAATAAAGCCATCGAAACCCAGCCGACCAGATTAATATGAGCATGAAGGCTACCGAATCGTAAATCTTGGAAACTGGACATATAAATACCTACACCTAATCCAATTAAAAAATATACGACAGCCGCTTTAATAAACCGTACCCCCATTTCTTTACACCTCCTTTCAGGAGATATGGAGAAACGGAAAAATAAAGCGCTTACAGAATTAGAAAAATTAAAAATTAAATTTATTTTACTAATAAACATTGTATTGAACAAAAACAAAATTGTCAAGTAATAACGCCTGCAGTTCTGAAAAGGAAATTTGCCGATGTGCCGCTTATTGAGCCGACAGCTGTATCATTATATCTTGATCGCCCTCTGACTGGCCAACAGGTGCACCAAAATGAAAACGGTTCTTTTTTTCGTTTTTTTCATCATGAGGTGATTCCATGCACCTTCAAATCTTCAAAAACCGCGGGAAGGAATACGTTCGGATCGTTAAGTCTTTCCGGGATACCTCAACAAAATTACGGGTTATCCAAAACTTTGGAAATAAGAAATTGTTGGCTGGAAATCCCAAAACGCTTTCAAGAGCTGCAGAAAATTGTAACGGATGAAAATGGCACTGCCCTTACCCTGCGTCTGAAGGATTTTCCGGATACAGAAGCCGCCTTCCGGCGAGAGAAGGTGCTCCCGTCCAAAACTGCGGTTATCAGATGATTGGGGATAAACTGAAATTGGATTCCTTCTTCCAATACCGGCAATGAGAAGCTGCAAAATTCCAATTTCAAACGAAAATCCCGATTGCGCTGATGACCTTTTTCAGGGGGTTAAAGATAAAAGGACGAAAACATATTTATATACCAAAATATAAAGAACTCCCCAAAAACGCGAGTATGACGCTGTTTTCGGGGAGTTTTTGGTTCTGGAACTGTAAAAGGCGGGATCCAAAATGGGGGATTTTTTAACAGGTCGCGCAAAGTTTTGCAGGAACACCGCAATTAGCTCTATAAATTGCTGAAACTGTTTGTGTCCGGCATACAAAACCAGTCCTTATTCATATTCTGTCCTCTTACGTTTCCCAACCACAAATTGTTCGGGATATCACAAATCCAAAGGCGGATGGTTTCGCTGTTTCAGGGCCTAATTATTACTCCTAAACCAATGCTCTCCTTCTTCTTCAATTTGTCTCCCCTTCGGCAGCCAGTGGGGGGATAATAAACCTTGCTGAGAAAATGGGCAGTTGCTGATTAAACCCCTGTGATTTGGATATAGAATTGACGGTCTCTCGGGCCATCAAACTCAAAAAAGTAAATATTCTGGGAACTGCCTAAAACCAATTATCCGTCTTCAATGATAAACGTCATAGAAGGACCGTTTAAACTGGATTTGATGTGACCTGCAGCATCCGATGGGGGGCGCATTGATGGTGAAAATCAGTCCTTGTCGGTACAAGAATTTTTAGAGTATCATTGATATCCAAAGGTCCAAGGGGATCGACCCCGGAATAAACGGTAATCGCGGCGGTCGTATGCGGACAATATACGCAACCGATTCCTGAATTCACATTCGCCTGTTCCACATCTTTTTCTACCAATCCGGTAATATCCAATAATCCATGTTGAATATCAGTATAAGCGCTGGCCAAACTTCCCTTTCCATACCATCCTATTGGCGATGCCCCCTTCCTTATTTATTCAATCAAGCAGCGCCAGGACTTCGTGAATCCTTTGCTCTGCTTCCCGTTTGCCAGCTTCCATGCAGTCGCGGATTTTGCTAATGTCAAAGGCCAAAATATGCCCGACTTCCGGGCGAAAAACGACGTTCGCATATTTGAGATTGGCCCGGCGCTGTTCGGTCATCATGATCATATAGGAACGGTAGATCACATCAAAAATATTCCGGGGAGCATGCTCTTCATGCTCCCTTTCGACATCCACCGCAATCACGATATCCATTCCCGCCTCACGCGCGAGATCGGCCGGGAGGTTATTTAACAGTCCCCCATCCACCAATACTTTGTCTTGATAATAAACGGGGGAGAAAATTCCGGGAACCGATGTGGTCGCCCGAATGGCCAAACTGAGGTTCCCTTTGTCAAAAACAAACCGTTCTCCCTTTATCAAATCGACCGCCACGGTCCGAAAAGGAATCTGCAGATCCTCTATCCGAATATCGCCGAGCCCTTTTTGACTTAAAAAATCAATAAGCAAACGGTAGATTTTGTTCCCCCTGAAAATTCCGGATTTTAGAATTCCAAGGTCTACCATCCGATAGGACGGCGTGTTCAAAATAAAGGCTTCAATTTCTTCGATGTCGATACCGGCGCCAACCAGCCCCCCGATGGCGCCGCCCATGCTGGTGCCTGCAATAAAATGGATCGGGATTTGATATTTTTTCAGCACTTTTAACACGCCGATGTGCGCCAGTCCCCGGACCGCTCCTCCCCCCAAGGCGAATCCTATTTTCATGGCGAAAATCTGTCCTCCGCTAAAGATGTGCTTCTGTTATGAAAATGATGGGCTTCCGTTGTCGAAATGTCAACCCTGACGCAGTTAAAAGAGACCGGCCGACAGCTTTTCGATTTTTTCAGAAAAAGAAATATCAGGCAAAACTGACGCAATTGATCTTCGTCTTGAATATTCCAAACAGGGCGGGGATTATGAGCACAAGGGAGAGAACGATGATGAAAACTTTGCTTTTGACGACAAATTTTCCAAAAAGGGCAAGCAAATCGATCACCTGCCTGTGCAATTGATGGACGGTTAGAGAAGTGGCGCAAAGGATTAAAAACCTTATTTTCTTCGAAAGACGTTTTTGAAGGATTTCAGGATCCCCTTAAAGAAATCGAGAAGACTTTTCATCATCGTCACCACCTCCTTTTTTGTTTATTTGAGTTCATCCGTTCTTTCTAATTTTACAAAAAACACAAATACACCCAAAAGACCAAAAAACTAACGAAAAAAAATGAAGGTTTCCCCGTTGACCGGGTCATGCCAGCGCTTCATGAAGAAAATCGGAAAGAATTTCTTTCTCGCGATGGGAAAGGTCGGCAATGGATTGCAAATACCGTCCCGCCAAATTTGTCACTTCCACGCCAAGTTCGTGATTCATGGTTTGAATAATGCTGCCGAGGACCGTCCCGACAAACATCGTCAGTTGCATATCCTTTGTCGGCGCGTTTTGGACGAGATTTTTGATCAGCACCTCGGTCCTTCCGCCAAGCTTGCGGAGATAAACAAGGAGAAGGCCGATGATGTATGCGCAGAAATCCATCCGAATCTGTGCTTTCGGAATCTCCTCCAGCACCTTTTGAATGGCCGTGCTGAGGCTGGAGCTTTTTAAACTGTTCAAAAGCTCAAGGATCTTCGTTTTTGTATGAAGCCAGTCGTCCGGATCGATTTCTTCCGAACGTTCTTGCTCGAACAGGCTCGAAGCTTTGGCCGTCGGCAGAAAAACGATCTGGGAACGTCCCGCCTCGCCGGGATTCACGGCGTAATCGCGGATCAGATAACCAAGTTTTTCAAGCTCTTTCAAGATGTCGTAGGCCGTCCATTTGCTTACGCCGATATATTTTGCCAAAGTTTCATAATGAACCGGAACATTTGTTTTTTGATACAAGTCGACCAGCTTCCGAAGAAATTGTTTCCGCCGTTCGGTCAAAATCACGTCTCTTCCACATCCCAAAAAACCAAAATTTTGTTTTCAAGTATAGCCCCATTCCAGGCTTTTGTCAAATGTTTGAAACCGGCCCTTCCGCCGCTCTTCCTTTTGCGGGATTTCCGGTTAAACGGAATCGGCCGAAGGGTTGTCGAAAGGATGAAGAAAACAGCTAAGCTTCCTATCCAAAATGAGAAAGAGGACGCCCCATGGCAAAAACGGCCGCATGGGGCATCCCCTTATCCCATACTATTCAACTTGTTAAAAACTGCTTCCCCTTACCACTAATTCGGTGGCGATGAAGATTTTCTTCGGGATTTTTCTGCCTTGAATTTGTTCCAGCAAGGCGTCCACCGCCGTTTCGCCCATCAATTCGGTGTGCACTTTTAAAGTGGTCAGCGGCGGGAAAATATATTTCGACACACTGATGTCGTTGATGCCGATCACATTGACCCGACCGGGGACATCGATGTTTTCCTCCAAAAGCGCCCGAAGGGCGCCGATGGCGATCGAATCGTTGCCCGCAAAGAAGGCCGTCGGGAGATCTTCCCCGTGCTGGGCGATCGCCTGTTTCATCAGCTCGTACCCGTCGTTTACTTTAAATCTTCCGTAGTACATGACGGAAGGGTCGAGCAACCCCTTTTCTTTCATATACCTGATGAAGGTTTTTTCCCGAAGGTCGGTGATTTCCCCGGATTCGTCTTTAAAGGTTTCCCGGCCGCCGATGTAGCCGATCCTTTTATGGCCTTTTTCCAGGAAATAATCGATGATTTTCATCGTCGCCTTTTCAAAATCGATCACGATCGAATCGTAGGCATCATCATCCGGGCTGCAGTCGACAAAAACGATGTTCCCAGAAAGCTCCTTCAGCTTCTTCGCCTGGCCGGGGCTGAATTTGCCGACGGCGATCAATCCGTGGACATCGTCAAAATTGGCGGATTTCATATCCTGGTAAAAATATTTGACGGTATCAATATTCAGCTGTTTGCAGCGGTTTTCAATCCCCAGGCGGATCGACAAATAATACAAATCTTCCAGCTCTTCATTTTCCGTATACCAGCTGACGACGGCGACTTTGTAATGATTCGTCTTCTTCGCCGAACGTTTTTTATAGGAAAGCTCTTCGGCCGCCTCAAAAATCTTCTTCCGGGTTTCATCGGTGACGGATAAAGTCGTGTCGAAGTTCAATACCCTGGACACCGTCGCGATGGAAACCCCGGCCCTTTCGGCAATATCTTTAATCGTTGCCATTTCGATCCCTCATTTCATTTCCGAACGCTCAAGACTAGGCCGAAAAACGCCGGCCAAAGGGGAACGCCTATTCCGTCGAAAACGTGTACGTGGTCAGCGCCTCGTACCGGCCGTCCGGTTCCAGGACAACCGGCGGAAAATCGCTGTGGTGGACGGCATCGGGAAACCCTTGGGTCTCAAGGCAAATCCCCAAATATTTTCTCGACGGGACGCCGCCTTGAATGGCAAAATCTTCTCCCAACGCATTGCTGGTGTAAACGACGACGCACGGTTGGTTCGTTTCAACGGTCAATTTCCTGCCGCTTTCCCGGTGGCGCAAGACGATCTCTTGATTCAGATTTTCCGACAGGAGAAACGGATGATCATACCCGTTTCCGGCCAAAAGATTTTGCGGATGGCGGGATACGGTCCCGTCAAAAATTTTCCTTCCCTTCCGGAAATCAAAGGGGGTGCCTTCCACCTCCAGCTTTTTCCCCGTCGGAAGGAATTCCTCGTCCAATTCCAAAAACCGGTCGCTTTTTAATGTCAATTCATGATCCAAGATAAGATCTTTCCCGTTTCCGGACAAATTAAAATAACTGTGGTTGGTCAAATTGACGATCGTTTTTTTGTCCGTTTTTGCGGTGATTTTTTGGATCCAGCGGTTTTCGTTCGTCAGCCAATAGACAGCGCGGACTTGCAAATTTCCCGGATACCCTTCCTCTCCGTCTTTGCTCAAATAGGTAAATTCGACGCCGACCGCGTCCTTTTCTTCGACCGGTTTCGCCTCCCAAATCCGTTCATGGAAGCCCCTGATCCCGCCGTGCAAATGGTTGTTCCCCTCATTGGCGGGGAGTGTATAGGTCTTGCCGTCCAACGCGAATTCCGCCCCCCGGATCCTTCCGGCAATCCGGCCGATAATGGCCCCGAAATAGGTTTTACGGCGGAGGTAATCCTCCACCCGGTCAAAGCCCAGCACGACATTTTCCAAATTTCCGTCCCTATCCGGCGCCAAAATTTCCGTCACCGTGCATCCGAGGTTTAAACAGGTGAGCCTCATGCCGCGGTCGTTCTCCAACGTATAAGCATAGACGGGTTCATGACCGACTTCTCCGAATGTTTGCTTTGTAATCTTCATCCCTTTTCCTCCCTTTCGATAGGGTTTCCCGAAAATCTCCGTTTCTTCCCGTGCGTCGCAAAAGATCCCCGCATCCGAAAAGTTCCCGCCTGGCCATCGATGCCGCCAAGCCGCCGGCCGGCGAAGGGAAACGTTAACGCGCCTCCCGGCCGGCTTGACCGCCGGAAACCGGGGGACAGGCGATGGATGAGGGAAATGACAATTTTCACGACAGATGACGGCAAACGGGGCTCCGCCGCATGACAAAAACCGCCTTCGGACCGAAAACAGGGCTTCCTTCCTCATTTCCTTCCATATTAATGGATCGGCAAAAAAATCCGGATGTTTTTCCCCGAAGCATGGTGCGCCGGGAATGCCGAAGGGAAAGCCGAGAACCGCGAGCCGGGAACGCCGGAAAACAACATTTGGCCCGCCCGGCTTGGCCCATTTTCCCCGCTTCATCCTCCCGATTTGGACGAAATTTTTCCGTTTTATCCGGCCGGCTTGGCCCATTCTTCCCGGACCGCTCCGCCCGCCGCCTTATTCATTCAAATGGTCGATAAACCGCCGGAACGCCCGTTTCCCCTTTTCATCCCGCTTAAACACGCCGGAATCGGAGAGGACGCGGATGAATTTGTTCCCGACTTCGAGTTTTACAATTTTTTCCGCATCCCCTGCGGAAACCGCCGTGCCGTATTTCCGTTTTAATTCTTCCGCCCAGGGCCGATGGTATTCCTTGATTTCGCACGGCTCGCCCAGCAGATACTTCTCCACTTCCTTCAGCTCGCCGGCCAGCCTTCCCGGCAGCACGGCCAATCCCATGACCTCGATCAAGCCGATATTTTCTTTTTTGATGTGGTGCACGTCCGCGTGCGGGTGAAAGATCCCAAGCGGATGCTCATCGCTCGTCCGGTTGTTCCGGAGAACCAAATCCATTTCATAGCGCCCGTCCCGGATTCTGGCGATCGGCGTGATCGCGTTATGCGGGACATCCCCGGTAAAGGCCAGCACGTCCGCTTCCGGATCGCTGTATTCTTTCCACTTCTTCAGGATATAATCGGACAGCTCGACAAGATCCTCTTTCCGGTCGGCCCGGAGCCGGATGACGGACATCGGCCACTTGATGACGGCGCACTCCACCCGGGGAAAATGTTTGACGGTGAAGGAAAAATCCGCTCCTGCGGTCTCCATCGGAAAAACATGGCGGCCGCCCTGATAATGATCATGGGACAAGATCGAGCCGCCAACGATCGGCAAATCCGCGTTGGATCCGAGGAAATAATGGGGAAACCTTTCAACAAAAGCCAACAATCTTTTGAAAGTTTCCCGGGAAATTTTCATGTTTCGATGTTCCCGCGACAATAGGATGCAGTGTTCATTGTAATAAACGTACGGAGAATACTGGAGATACCACATTTCGTTTTCGATGGGGATCCGGATCATCCGGTGGTTGGATCTGGCGGGGAAACCGACCCGCCCCGCATATCCTTCGTTTTCGACGCAGAGGACGCACTTCGGATACCCGACGGAAGGGGCCGTTCTTTCTTTGGCAATCTGTTTCGGATCCTTTTCCGGCTTCGACAGGTTGATGGTAATATCCAGCGTCCCGAATTCCGTCGGCACCCGATAACGGATATTCTTCTTGATCCGGCTCATTTGAATGTAATTGCTGTTTTTGCTCAGTTCATAAAAATATCGGGTCGCCTTTTCCGGCGATTCTTCGTATTTTTGGTAAAATTTCCGGTTGATTTCCGACGGTCTGCCGACAAAAGCATCCATGATTTTTGCCGCGAAGATTTCTTTGGCATCGAAAAAATCTTCGATGATTCCTTTCCGGCATGCGTATCGGACAATTTCCTCCAACAAAAAGGGGATGATCAGATCCGGATCGCCGGGGAGATCCTTTTCCGGTCGGCAAGCGGCATCCGGCGCCGACGTTTCGGGACGAAAATCCTCCAAATGAAGGAGATCCAAAACCCGGTTCCTGGCATAGATCTCATCCGCTTCATCCAACAATCCCCGTTTTAAACATTCGTGAATCAATCGCTGGATCGTTTGCTCGATGTTCATCTTGACACCTTCATTCCCGATAGCCGTCCGGATGGGTGGAATGCCAGCGCCAAGCGTCTTGAATGATTCGCTCGATATTTGTCCTTGTCGGATTCCAGCCGAGTACTTTTTTGGCCTTTTCCGACGAGGCGATGAGCACGCTCGGGTCGCCCGGCCGCCTTTTCCCGATTTTTGCCGGGATTTCCCTTCCGGTGACGGCCCTTGCCATATCGATCATTTCTTTGACGGAAAAGCCTCGGCTGCTTCCGAGGTTGAACACATCGCTTTTTCCGCCCTTTTGCAAGTACTTGAGCGCCAAAATATGGGCGTCAATGAGGTCTTCGACATGGACATAATCGCGGATGCATGTCCCGTCCTTCGTCGGGTAGTCGTCCCCGAAAATGGTAATATGCTCCCGCTTGCCGAGGGCGGTTTCCAAAATAATCGGAATCAAATGGGTTTCCGGGCGGTGATCTTCGCCGATTTCCCCGGTCGATCTTGCCCCGGCCACATTGAAGTAGCGGAGGGAAACATATTTCAAGCCGTGGGCCTGTTCACACCATTTCATCATTTTTTCCATGGCCAGCTTCGTTTCCCCGTAGGTATTGGTCGGAACGGTCGGCATATCTTCCGTAATCGGCACCTTTTCCGGCTCCCCGTAAACGGCCGCGGTGGAAGAAAACACGATCCGTTTGACCCCCGCCCCGATCATCGTCTCGAGCAGGACTTGCGTGCCGTACACATTGTTATCGTAATAGGCCAGCGGGATCTTCATCGACTCGCCGACAAGGGAGTTGGCGGCAAAATGGATGACCCCTTCAATATCTTCCTTTTTAAAAACATCCTTTAAAAAGTCCCGGTCCCGGATATCTCCTTGATATAATTTTGCTTTCGGATGAACGGCCTGTCTGTGGCCCGTTTGGAAGTTGTCGACCACAACCACATCGTAGCCTTCGTCGATCAGCTGGTAAACGCAGTGGGAACCGATGTATCCGGCTCCGCCTAAGACCAGGATGCTCAAATGGATCACCTTTCCTTTCTGTCGCATGTGGAAAAAAGGGGATAAAGTCCAAGAATTTGTGAAAGATGCGGGCGCAAAGCTGTTCCATCTCCGGGTGGCCGTGTTTCCTCGGCCGGGAGGAGGGTTTTGCACAAACAGGAGGACTTGGCCGAAAAAGAGGGGAAGGATTTTCCCCTCGGCAAAAATTCAAACCAGATCAAATTCTCCGGCAGCCAATTCCTTCGCTCCATCCCCTATGGTAACATGATAGAAAGCGGCTTCATAGCCGATTTTTTCCTTGTAGATCCGGCCGACGTTTTCGATGAAGCACGGGATTTGTTCCGTTTCAACGATGGCGATGGCGCATCCGCCGAATCCCGCTCCGGTCATGCGCGCCCCCAAAACCCCTTCCTGCTCCCAGGCCGCTTCCACAATCGCATCCAATTCCGGGCCGGTCACTTCATAGTCATCCCGCAAGGAAATATGGGATTCGTTCATCAACCGGCCGAATAATTGCAAATCGTTCCTTTTTAAGGCCTCCGCCGCCCGGATCGTCCTTGCGTTTTCATAAACCGCGTGCTTCGCCCGCCTGCGGACGACCGGATCCGTCAGATGGGGGCTCAGGTCTTCAAACTGTTCGGGAGTCAAATCCCCCAAACTTTGAATGTCGGCGTGCCGCTGCAAAATTTGCAAAGCCGTGTCGCACTCTTTCCGCCGCTCATTATACTTCGAGCCCGCCAGTTCCCTCCGCTTGTTCGTGTTCATGATCACGATCCGACAGCCGTCCAAGCGGATGGGATAATATTCGTATTTCAAGGTGTTGCAATCCAACAGAATGGCCGTATCCTTTTTTCCCATGCCGACGGCGAACTGGTCCATGATCCCGCTGTTTACGCCGATAAACTCGTTTTCCACTTTCTTTCCGATCTTTACCAATTCCAGCCGATCCACCGAGAGGCCGAACAATTTTTCCAGCATGACCCCCGTCGCCATCTCAATCGATGCGGAAGAAGAAAGCCCCGCCCCGTTCGGGATGTTTCCATAAAACAGGACGTCCGCGCCGCCATCGATCGGATGGCCCGCATCGGCCAGCATCTTTACCATGCCCTTCGGATAATTGGCCCAGTCATGTTCTTTCTTGTACGCCAAATCGTCCAAATCGAACGTGATGATCCCCCGTTCGGGAAAGTTCGCGGAGTACACGCGAAACACCCGGTCGTTCCTTTTCCGCGCCAGGGCGTACGTCCCGAAGGTGATCGCGCAAGGAAACACGTATCCGCCGTTATAGTCGGTATGCTCCCCGATCAGATTGATCCGGCCGGGGGCGAAAAACAAGCGGAAGTGATCGGCGGCAAAGGTTTCTTTGAATAAACGCGAGAGTTGTTCCACATTCATCGTTCCTGCTCCTTTAATCAATATTCCTAAGTTAAGAGTAAAATAAACTTATCATTTTATCAATATTTTAGTTAACTTTTACTAAAATTATAGCTTCAGCCGTTCAAAAAATGTTAACATTTAAAATTTTTCTCTCCTGACAAAAAGGGTGTCTTACTGCCAGACACCCTATCAATCGATCCCGAAAATGCCGTCTTATTTATCATCATGTGATGCCGCGATACGGCCTATTTAAGATTTTTGACCGGATAATCTTTTTGCCTTCAGGAATAAAAGGGCACCCGTGAATAAGACCACCGCTCCCGCCAATAATATTTGAAAATGGCTGGTTCCGGTTTCCGGAAGTTTCCGAGCCGGGTCGTTGCTTTCCGCTTCAGGATGATGTCCCCTTGCGAATTTATCAGGCACTAAAATTCCCTGTTCCTCTTTTTCATCCTTTGCATTTTCCTGTTGGCCGTTTCCCGTTCCTCCATGATTCCCGGTCTCTCCCTGTCCGCCTTTTTCCCCGTCCGGCGTATAATCCCCGACCCGATATAAATAGAAGTCGTCCAAAGTTCCCCAGGCGCCGGCTCCGGCTTTAATGCTCGCCCCGATTGTAACCGTACCGTCCAAAACAAGGATCCCTTTAATTTCCGGATTCACCCAATTTGCCCAGCCGTTGACGGAAGTCCCCGTTTTGTATAATTTTTCGCCCGTATCGGCAAAAATGTACATTTCTGCGTCTTTCGCGTCTCCACCTTGCAGGAATAAATTGAAGTTATAATAACCCGGCTCCAATCCGGTAATCGTCTGTTCCACCATAAAATCCACCGCTTGGTCTGAATAAAAATGCAAAGAGTAATTCCCCGTCTTTGCATCGGAAGCCTTGTTCAAAAAATCGGTATGGGGAGAGGTGCCGTTTCTGTATGTGATTTTCCACATACTTCTGTCTTCTTCTTCAAAACTCGGATTCAAAACATAATTTTTCGGTTTAATTTCCAGGTACATGGTAACGTTATAAATTCCCAAGACTTTCCCCCGTATCTCATATCGGCCAATGCCTTTCCGGACCGCATCTTCAATCGCCGCTTCGTCCCATGCGACGGTTTCCGACTTTTCCGTACCGTCATTGTAAACCACGGATACTTTTTCGGGGACAGGAATTTTTTCCCCTTCATAAACACTTAAATAAATGTTTTTTATTTCATCAATTTTCAAAGGGGCTACTGCCCCGGTATCCACATATTTGAAAACATTCAAGGAAGGTAACGGATGGCCGTGAAAATCAAACAATGCCTGATTATCAACCGCGCTTCCCCCGTACCATTTGCCCGCGTCTTCAGGATCATACTCGGCAGCAAAACGGGTGGCCCAACCCGACCCATATTTCTCCCAGATTTCTTTATTTTTTTCCAAATTTTCCGGAGGACCTACCGGTATCCAAGCGGGTTCCCAATAAAACACGCCGATACCTGCTTCGCCCACCTGCACAACCGCATCGATCACATCTCTTATCGCATGTGCTTGTCCCTGAACGGTGACCGGATAGTTTAATGTTTGACCGGATTTTGGAGCGGTGTTTTCATGGCCGTCTCCGTCCTCGTACGTGTAGACATAGGATGTCTCCGCAACCATCACTTTTTTCCCGTACGTGTCCGCCACATGTTTTAATACGGCCGTCAAATTCTCCAGCGAACCGTGCCAATACGGGTAATAGGAGCTTGCAAAAACATCATAATCCACATGGTTTTTATTCAATGTTTCCGCAATCGTTTCGTATCCGCCGAGAACCTCGGGGTTGGTAAAATGCAAAACGACGAGGATATCCTTGCTGACGTCCCGGACGGCTTTGCTTCCTTGATTAAACAATTCGCAGATCTTTGGCCATTCTTTTTCCCCCGCAAGACCTCCGTTCGTTTCATTGCCGATTTGAACCATTCCGACGTCAACGCCCGCATTCCTTAAAGCTTGCAGACTTTCTTTTGTATATTCATATAAAGCTTCTTTCTTTTCTTCAAAAGTTAAACTTGACCAGGCTTTTGGCGCTTTTTGTTTGGCCGGATCCGCCCAAAAATCCGAGTAATGGAAATCCACCAAAATCTTCATCCCGTTTGCGGTCGCTCTTTGCCCGATTTTGATCGCTTTTGTGAGATCATTATTTCCTCCGCCGTAGCCTCTTCCCGAGGAATCATAAGGGTCGTTCCAGACCCGTACACGGACATAATTGATCCCGGCCTCTGCCAATGTTTGAAAAATATCCTGTTCTTCTCCCTTGAAGTTATAAAATTTTACCCCGCTCTCTTCCAACGCGATGATGCTGGAAACATCCGCTCCTTTAATAAAATTTTTACTAATGCCGTCCACTCGCTCCACAAATAGATCAGCCTGTACAGGTTCCGGGACTTTCACCAACCGAAAATGATCGATGTATCCCCAAGCGTTCGGCTTACCGGAAACAGCGGCACCCACAGTAATATTCTGTTGGTCCTCCTTCCATTCAAACTTCAACTTAATCGTCTCCCATTGGTTATAGCCTTTGGTAACGGCAGCATTGGTTATACTTTCCCCCGCAAAGAGGGCCACTTCACCCGCTTCATCGCCCGTCCCGCCCATGATCCTCACCGACAGTTCATAATATCCTGCCGGAAGTTTATCGATCGTTTGCTTGATGGTAAAAGAACCCGTCCCTTCGGCCGAATCCTTGACCCAATACTTGAGAGCGAAATTCCCTTCATCCGGTTCGATATACGGATCGTTTCCGTAGGGAAAGTGTCGGATATCTAAAAAATCCCATTTATCTGTTTCAATTTGCCAAGAATGATCTTCCCAAAAATCCGTTTCAAACCCGCCGTTTTTTAAATAACTGTCTTCGGTTTGATCCAATATCCCTGCCGCATTTACAAAACCGTTTGGCTGTAAACTGTTGAAAAACAGCAAAACAACGGAGGCCATAATGACGTTTATTTTTTTGATGTTTAAACGTTTCCTTTCCATCTCGCACCCCCACCTAAGCTTTAGGAAGGTGGTCCCGCAACCGGGTTTGAATTATCTCGATGAAAGGGACCGTTCCGCAATTTTCACCTCGTATTTTTCCAAAACCGTTTCACCGTAAAGGGTTTCGCCGGTAAGCAGATCTTTCAATTCGGTTTCAAATGCGACCGGCTGTTTTTCTTCCGTAAAATTCATCACAAACACATATTCATGGGCCTCATCCCGGCGGACTTGCACCGAAACCCCTTTGCCGTGCCTCACCGTTACGGGCGGTTTAATCCCCAATTCCTCCGTTAAATTGCCATAAAAAGCTTGATGAAAAGCCGCTTCCAGGCGCGCTCCCAGAAAATAAGCCTTTCCTTTTCCGAAGGGATGGACGGTGATTGCCGGCGTATGGGCGTAAAAATCTTCCAAATATTCCCCTAAAACTGCCGCGCTTCGATTTTCGATGACCGTCGCATAATCTTTTACGACAAAAGTTTTATTTTCATAGGTTACGGAGTTTTTATCCTTCGGGTAATAGGTGTCGATCTCAAGGGGAGTGATCCCGAAAACTTCCTGAAGTTCCTTCGGCCATCCGCCCAGGTAGACCAAGTCGTTTTCGTCGACGAGGCCGCTCAAATAAGTCATGACCAAAGTACCGCCATTTTTCACATATTCCTTTAGTTTTCCGAGGGTTTCCCCGCTTGCCAGATAAAGCATCGGGGCGATTAACAGCTTGTATCGGGAAAAATCCTTTTCTTTTGTAATGACATCCACCGGTATGTCCCGTTCCCAGAAAAACCGGTAATGTTCCTGGAGGGTTTGCGGATATCGCTTCGTCTCCATGGCGAAACCTTGCGCGTCATTCAAGGCCCAATTATTCTCCCAATCATATAAAATCCCGACTTCCGATTGACGGTTTGAACCGGTAATTTTTCCTATTTTCTCCAGTATCTCACCCAACTTGGCCACTTCTTTGAACACCCGGTTATCGCTGCGGTTATCATGATCGACGACGGCACCGTGAAATTTTTCCGCGGATCCCCTGGATTTTCTCCATTGGAAATACATGACGCTGTCCGAACCGTGGGCGATCATCTGCAGCGAGGAAAGAATATGCATCCCCGGCCGTTTCGCCTTATTGACGTTTTGCCAGTTTACGCCGCTCGGCGTCGATTCCATCAATATGAACGGCTGCTGTTTTAAACTGCGGTATAGGTCATTAATGAACCCCACTTTCATGGCCAGATCCGCAGTGGTTTCCCAATCGTTGTGCCAGGCGGGATAAGCGTCCCAGCTGACCACGTCCACATGTTTGGCGAATTTGCTGTAATCCAGTCCCTGGAAGGGGATCAAATCATAGGTATCGGCCATAAAATTGGTCGTAATCGGTACGTGGGGCGTGATTTCCCTTAGCGGCACGATCTCATTCTCAAAGAAGGAAATGGTTTGATCGGTGACAAATCGTTTCCAGTCCAGTTTCAGGCCGTGAATGCTGTTTTCCCCGATCGGGGACGGCGACTCGATCTGGGACCAGTCGGTGTAGGTATGGCTCCAGAAAGCGGTCCACCATGCATCGTTCAACGCCTTCAAGTCATTGTTATATTTTTTCTTCAACCATTCCCGAAATGCGTTTTGGCAGTTTTCGCAATGGCATTCCCCGCTGTATTCGTTGGAAACATGCCACATCAACAAGGCGGGATGCTTCCCGTATCTTTCCGCCAGCAGGCGGTTGATGTTTTGCGTCTTTTCCCGGTAGATTTTTGAAGTGAAACAGTGGTTATGCCTTCCCCCGTGCAATTGCTTCATCCTGTATTCATTGACCCGCAAAATTTCCGGATATTTTTGCGACATCCATGCCGGGCGGGCGCCGCTGGGCGTCGCCAAAATGATTCTCCCGCCGTTTTTGTAAATATTGTCGAAAATCTCATCCAGCCATTCGAAGTTGTATACCCCTTCTTCCGGCTCCAGCATGCTCCAGGAAAAAATCCCGACGGAAAAGGTATTGGTGCGGGTCATCTTCATGAACTTCAAATCATCGGCCAAAATATCTTTCCTGTCCAGCCACTGGTCCGGATTGTAATCGCCACCGTGCAAGAAATATTTGGCGTCTGTCACGTATGTTTTCCTTACCATCCTGCAGTCTCCTTTTTGCAAAAATGATTTTGTCGGCTATTCGTAACGCCTGAGACAAAAAATGATTTATCTCTCTTTCGTTCCGCCCGAGGTCAAAATTGAAGGGTTATCCCTTCGTTCCGCCTGAGGTCAGACCGGATACGAAATTCTTTTGTAACATGAGAAAGACGATTGCCACCGGTATGCTGATCAAGATCGCCCCAGCGGCGAAGGTTGTGTAACTGGCGCCCATCACTTGGTTGACCAGGTTATACAGCCCGATCGGCAGCGTGTAAGATTCCGGCGTCCGCAATATCGCCGAAGACAGCACAAAATCTCCGAGCGGCCCGGTAAATCCGTTCATCGCCACAACGGCGATCATCGGCTTGGACAGCGGAACCAATATGCGGAAAAAGATTTTCGTGTGACTGGCGCCGTCGATTCGCGCGCTTTCATCCAAATCGACGGGAATCGAATCTAAATATCCTTTCATGAGATAGGTATTCATCGGAATCAGCCCGCCGATGTACAAGAAGATCAGCAGCCAATGGCTGTTCATCATTCCCAGCATTTGCGCCAGCACAAACAGGGCAACCAATGCGGAGAACTGGGGAACCATTTGCAATAGCAGAAACAAAGTCAGTCCGTTCTTTCTCCCTTTAAAACGGAATCGGGAAAAGGCATAGGCGGAAAAGGATACCGTGATCACGCTGCCAATCATGGTAAAAAAGCTGATTTTCATCGAGTTGATAAACCATTGCACGTATTGCAGGCTTTCTTTTCCTTCAAACAACTCTTTATAGTGGTCCAGCGTAGGATTTTTCGGAATGATGGATGTGCTCACCAGGCTGTTGCCCGGATTAAAACTGGCACCGACCGTCCAAAGCAGCGGATAAATGATGATAACCATCATGAAACCCAAGATGAGATAGGAGATAAGAAGGCGAATGAATTTCCTTTTTTTCATATCGAGCCGCATCCCTACACCCCCTCTTTAAACGACCGGGATTTTCGGAAAAACCATAAGGAAATGAGGATGACGAAGGTGGAAAGCAAAATCGTTAAGGCAGCCGCCAAGGAATATTGGCTGGATTGCATCGTCAGCTTATAAATCCAGGAAACCAGTATATCGGTGCCTCCCGCCGTGGAACCGGGCACCGCAGGACCGCCGCCGTTAAATAAGTAAATGATGTTAAAGTTGTTAAAATTGAATGTAAATTGGGTGATAATGATCGGCGCGATGGAAATTAAAATCAACGGAAGCGTAATGTATCTGAATTTCGAAAACACCGAGGCCCCGTCGATGGTCGCCGCCTCGTACAGATCGTTCGGAATCGATTGCAGAACGCCTGTGGTTACCAAAAATACATACGGAAAGCCAAGCCAACCTTGCATAAGGATCAAAGCGAGCCTGGTCCATTGGGCATTCGTCATCCACGGAATGGGATCAATGCCAAAAAAGGCAAGGATCTGATTGTTAATCGCTCCGAAGCTGTCGTTAAACAGTCCGGAAAAAATCAAAATCGTCACAAATCCGGGCACGGCCCATGGCAAAATGAGAACGGTACGGATCAAACCCTTGAATTTGAGATCCTTTTGATGGACGATGACCGCCATCAGGATTCCCAGGCTGACTTGCAAAGTGGAAGCAACAACGGTCCAAACGATCGTCCAGCCCAGGACGTCAAAAAATGTCGACCGCCAAATGTCCACCGTAAAAATCTTTTTAAACGTATCCAAGCCGACCCAATCGACCAATTTCGCGGGCGGAGAATGATACAGATCATAATTGGTAAATGCCAAGGCGATGCTGAATAAGATCGGGAAGATCACCGCAAAAATCAGGATGAACAAGGAAGGTCCGGTCAACAGATACGGGTAACCTTGTTCGATCAAATTGTGATATTCTTCCCTTAAAGAACCGACCGGCTTATTTTCATCCCTTAATTTCCCGACTCTGTAGGCATCACGCAGGTTGAAATAATAAATGAGGAGCCCTAACCCGGTTACGATGAGGGCGATGATTCCTTCCGCCAGCAAAAAAATCGAGTTGTCCCGCGGCACTTCCGTACCCAAAGTGACAATTCCCCAAAAACCCATGTTCAATAAATCGTAAAATGCCGAGAAAAAGGCGATGGTTAAAATAAAAAAAACCGCTCCTTTGATCCACTGCCTGTTATAAAATTGGCCCAGCCCGGGAATGAGCGACAAAAGCAGGGCGATTTTCCTGCGGGGCATTCGTCTTCACCTCTTGAACGATCAGGATATGAATTATGGAAAGACAGGAATGGTGCCGACTATTGCCTTTTAATAGTTGACACCATCCCCACAAAAACCCGTTTATTTTTTCCCGTGATTGGCTTTAATTTGATTTTTGATCGTTTGCACCGCCTGATCCAAAGCTTTCTTCGCATCCGCTTTTCCTGTTACAATCGTCTGCAAAGCGGAATCAATCGGAGTCCAAACCTCATTCATTTCCGGGATATTCGGGGTTAATTCGGAAAACTGGGATTGTTGCGCGACGGCCTGGGCCGCTTCATTTTGGGTGATTGCCGGATCTTCGGCCAACGCTTTTACGGCAGGCACTTCTTTCGTAATTTCATACCGTTTCTTTGAATTTTCGGCATTGGCCAAGAAAATCACGAGTTTTTCCGCGAGTTCAGGATTCTTGGAATAGGCGCTTACGTTATAGCTTTTAACCCCCAGAAAAGAACTCATGTTTTTCCCCGGAGTGACTTCAGGCAATTTGGCCACACCGTAATTGATCCCCGCGGCTTTATAAGGCTCCAGATTCCACGGACCGGAAATGACGGCAGCCGCCTTTCCTTCCGAGAACAAGGAATCCAAAACATTGATCGCCTGTTCCCCGATCATCCCTTTCGGGAAAAGTCCGTCTTGATAAAACTTCTTGATAAATTCAGCACCTTTTACGGCGCCTTCATTGTTCAGGCCGATATCTTCCGGATTATAATTCCCGTTTTCATCCTTCCCGAAGATATAGCTTCCATAAGCGCTCATCACGCTTTGGGCATAATAGATTTGATCCCACAAAGCCAACAGTCCGTACTTTTTGCCGTCGGTCATTTTTTTGGACAGCTCGTACCATTCTTCCAAAGTGGAAGGCAGTTCATCTTCGGAAATCAGATCTTTGTTATAGAAGAGAATGGTCGTCTCTACCGCTTTCGGCAAACCGTAAACTTTGCCGTTTACAATTTGCGATTGCATGGCAACGTCGGTATAGATGGACTGGATATCTTTCCCGACGTTCAACTCCTTGACCAAACCTTCCGTCACTGCGGTTCCGATTTGATCGCCGGGCATGGTAAAGACATCCGGGCCGGTGCCCGCGGGGCCGTCAAGCCGCAAATTTTCCAATTGCTGGGCATAGGGTTTTTCCACAACTTTGATCTTCACGTTATTTTCTTTTTCAAATTGCTCAATCGCATCTTTAATCCCCTCGGATTTTTCGATGTCTTCCCATACCAGCAGATCATAATCTTTGCCTGATTTCGATTTCGAGGAAGATTTGTCATTGCCGCTTTCCTTTGGGCCGCAGCCGGCCAAAACCAAGCTCAAGGCGAACATGCCCAAAGCCGCGCGCAAAAAACCTTTACCCATCATCGACTCTCCCTTCACTCAAATAATTACTAATTTGAAAACGCTTTTTTTACTAAAAACAATATAGCATATTAAGTAAAACATGTAAATAATAGTTTTACTTTAATTTAATAAAAAATTTTACCGAATGGAAGAAAATATTTCTGTTGCCTCATCCCCAACGGGAGAGAGGGGCGGAGATTTGGGGCCTTTGATACGCGCAATTTTTCTCATCCGCCGATCGACGAAAAATTCGGAAGGAAGGGCGTTTGGAAAAGGACCAACCGCGGGAACAGATTTAATTGGTACTTTTTCTTACGACTAATTTTGACCCTACATACAAAGTCTTAACGGTTTTCCTTTTTTCCAGCACCCGTTCAAGCAAAAATTGAATGGCGTTTTTGCAAATTTCATGGATATCGATATGAAACGTGGTCAGGGGAGGGGATACGTATTTGGTTATGCTGATATTGTTGACACTGATGATACTTACCCGGCCCGGTATGGCGATGCCATGTTCATTCAACGCCTGAAGGCAGCCGACGGCAATCGGATCCGAGGCGACGAAAAATGCTGTCGGCAAATCTTCCCCCAATCGCTGAATCGCTTTCTTCATCAAATGGTATCCGTTTTCGACGGAGAAGCCCCGGTTACAAAAAATATAGTTTTCCTTTAAAAGTCCCGCTTCCTGCATATACGCTCGAAAGGTCCGCTCCCGGATGTCCATTTCATCCTCGCCGGTATTCGGATTATAATAGGTGCCGCCGACAAAACCGATTTCCGTATGCTTTTTTTCCATAAAAAAATCGATCGCTCTTGTTGTAATCCGTTTCAAATCGGGAAGGACGGAGTCGAAATGATCGGGATCCGGAGCCGTATCCAAAAAAACGCCGCACTTGGTAATTTTCCGCAAACGGTCCAGCTCTTTTTCGGAAAAACCCCCGACGGCGATAAACCCTTGGATATCATCGGGGACTTGATCGATCCCGTCGGTGATTTTATAAGTGGTTAATTCCACATTATTTGCCTTTGCCAACTTCTCCAATTCCATTCTCATCGTCTTAAAGTAAACGTCTTCCAGCTCTTCCTTATCCGTGATCCAATATAAAAATGCAATGTTTTTCACAAGCGGACGGATTGTTTTTTTGCGGTAATTCAGCTTCTCAGCCGCTTCAAAAATCTTTTTTCGGGTCTCTTCCGTAACGGAAAGATTCGGGTCATTGTTCAACACCCTGGATACCGTGGCGATGGAATAGCCTGCCTCAGCCGCAACATCTTTTATTGTCGCCATATTGCACCTCCAGTTGGTCTCTTCGCCAATCGTAAACGGCCCCTTGACCGCAAGTAAAATTTTTTACTCCTTATTTTAACTTTATACCATTCCGATGTTTCAGCGGTCAAGTCAAAGGGAAGAATCCCGCTCCTTGGACCGGTCTTTGAGAAAAATAAAAATTCCCCCTGCCGCCATCCGGCCGGATAGAGGGAATGACCTAAAAAAAGAAGGCAAAAAAAGAAATAACTAATGTTAAATGTTTTTCGTTTCCGCTTGCCTTTTCCTTCGCATCTTTTGAAAATGATAGAAAGCGCCGAGCATGCCGGCATCATTCCGGTATTTGCAGGGGACGACGGGAATTTTGAAATCCTCCCAGAACTCGTACCCCTCCAGCTGCCGGTTGATTTCTTCGATCAAATAGGGCTGGGCGCTGACACCGCCGCCGATCAGCATTTTTTCCGGATTCAGCGTGACAACAAGGTTATACACGCCCCTGGCGATATGGCCGATCCACCGGTCGAGGAGGGCCTTGACGTCCGGGTCGGTTTTCGCCTCCGCAAAGATTTTTTCCCCTTCCACGGGTTCCTGAAGATTTTTCAGCTGCCGGTATTGGAAGACCAAACTGGCCGTGCCTGAGGTTTCATGCATATTCCGCATCGTCCCGCCGTCCAAACAGGTGATCATCATGCCGTATTCCCCGGCCATGAACCGGCGGCCGCGGTAAATATCCCCGTTCAAATAAATCCCGCCGCCGATCCCGGTGCCGATGGTCATGCAAATAAAATTGTCGCAATCCTGCGCGTTCCCGCTCACCTTTTCGGCGATGGCGGCACAGTTGCCGTCATTTTCGATTTCCACGGGAAGATGGACCCGTTCCTCCAATATCTCCTTCAAATTCTTTTTATGCAAGGCGATGACCGCCCCGGCCTTTTCGGAGTAGCCGGTATCAATATTGATATAGCCCGGAAGGCTGATGGCGATCCCTTCCACGGCATGGGCATCCCGGTAGCGGCGGATCGCCTCGACCATATCGGCCACAAACCGGTCAAGGTCCTCCCTTTCCGTCGGGTAGGCGGATTTTTCCAAAAACCTTCCGTCCTCCCCGATCAATCCATGCTTTACTTTTGTACCTCCCACGTCAAAAACGATATATTTCTTCATTCCGTCCTCCCCACCTTTTCGTCCCGATTCGCCCCGCCCGCTTTAAAAAAGGCGTTCACTGCAGCATGATGGATTCCTAAGACTGTTCAACGCGGTCCTCATTGAAGGAGACAAACACTTACTGCAGCATGGTGGATTCCTAAGACAATCAATGCGGTCCTCATTGAAGTCGATAAGTGCTCACTGCAGCATGGTGGATCCCTAAGACAATCAACGCGGTCCTAATTGAAGTCGATTAGCGCTCACTGCAGCATGATGGATCCCCAAGACAATTCAATGCGGTCCTCATTGAAGTCGATAAGCGCTCACTGCAGCATGGTGGATTCCTAAGCGGGATCTTCCCGCTTGGAGCAAGATGCAGCCGCTGCAAAAAAGGAATATCCGGACAAGATCTTCCGTCGGTCTCCTGGCAAGGGTTGCCATCGGCAACAAAGTAAATGCCCAAGCGGAAACATTCATTTATTAAACAGCGTTCGTCGGGGCGCGGATGCCGCCTTTCTCCCCATCCGGCAGGGTGCCATTTGAAGGCGTTCGCACGGCGCTCCGGCCGATGAACCGAAAAATCCTTACGTTCTAGTCGGTTCTCCCCCCAATCTTGAATGGCTCCGAAGATCACAGGCGCTCCTCCCCCCGCATCCATGGACGAGGCCAAAAAACGCGGCTTGAAACACGGCTTACCGGGGCTCCCATATCGGTTCTGCCCCGCATCCTGAATGGCGCCGAAAATCACGTGCGCTCCTCTTCCCGCATCCATGGACGGGACCAAAAAACGCAGCTTGCGGACGCTCCTGTTTCTCCCGGCGGAAATGCGTTATTCCGGCGGAGAGCCAACCGGAGCCTCCGCTCCGCCGCTTAGGCATCTCCGGATCCGGAAGAACCGGATTCGGTCTGCCGAGTCCGCCCGCCGTCGCTTGCACCGGCCCTCTGTCGCGAAATCGGAAAGAAACGCGTTAAATTCTCTTATCAAGGAAAGAAAACCGGGGAAGACCCGGGTTCATTCGCCGTTTTTTTGATCGGTCCCTTTCGTTTGGAGCAATTTATATAAATCCACGAATTGTTTGGCCAAATCTTTCATGGTCATGGCGGTCATCAAATGATCCTGGGCATGGACCATCAGCAGGGAAACGGTGGACGGGTTGCCGTTCACTTCATCCGTGATCAAGGAAGTCTGCAGATGATGGGCTTGGTTTAACGCCTCATCCGCTTCCTTCAGTTTCGCCTCAGCCTCTTCGAACTTTCCTTCCTTCGCCAATTCGATCGCTTCCATGGCATGGCTTTTTCCGTTGCCGCCATGGAGGATCATTTCAAATATCGTTTCCATTTTGATCTCTGCCACGCGGTCCATTCCTTTCAACCGGATGTATGGATTTGAACAACCGGGCCATGCCGGCATCCGTTTGCTCCGCTTTTTCGATGAAGTCCAAAAAATTGCTGTAAAAAGAAACGGGCGCAAAGCGGTTCCATTTCCGGAAGGCTGTGTTCCCGGGGCGGGAAGTGGGATTTCACGCAAATATGAGAACTTGGCCGGTGAAATGCCACATTTGTCCAAGAGAAGTTCCAAAAGATTTTACACAAACGCGAAGACGTGGCCGCTTTTTCCATTGAAAAGGGAAAAAACTTCCCGCATCCTTCGCAGGTTTATGCCGACCGGACAACGGGCCGGGCGCCCGCCGGCCTCCCCCGTCCCCGGATATTCCCTTAAGACCAATCGAAGAACTGAATGCAGCAGGCAAAGCTCTTCCCCGTCCCCGGATTTTCCCTTAAGACCCCTACGGTTTCAAAGACTTCCCGGCCGATGAAACGGGGTTCCTCTACGGTACGCGGCAATGATAGCGGGGCCTCCCGTCGAACCGGGATGGGACGCCGTAAGGAAGACCTCCAGTTCAGGCAATGATAGAGGGGGGCTCACCCTCTTCCAGGGATCGCGCGTGGCATTCCCCTCTTTCCCACCGCTGAAACAGGATTCCCTTCCCAAGCGGCGCCATCCGCCATATGAATTTTGAGGCATTTTTTCAAAGGAACTTTTTCCGGGCGGTTGTTGCCCCGGGAAAATGCTTGCCGGCAGGAAGAAAAGGGAGGCGAAAACGGAAGCGCATCTCCCTTTTCCTTTCCGATTAAAGGTCACCGTTCTTCGCCGTTCGTTTCAATGGATGATGGATGGCGATCGGGCAACATCCTTGTCGTCACAGTTCTTCGCCGTTCGTTTCAATGACCCGTTTATACCAGTAGAAAGATTTTTTCTTCCTTCTTTCCAGGGTTCCCTTTCCTTCATTATCCTTGTCCACATAAATAAACCCGTACCGTTTTTCCATTTCCCCGGTGCCCGCGCTTACCAAATCGATACAGCCCCACGGCGTGTATCCGATCAGATCCACCCCGTCCAATTCCACCGCCTTTTTCATTTCCTTAATATGCTCCCTTAAATAGGCGATCCGGTAGTCGTCTTGGATCGAGCCGTCTTCTTCCACCTTGTCGCTCGCCCCAAGGCCGTTTTCAACGATGAACAACGGTTTTTGATACCGTTCATACAGCACGTTCAGCGCATAGCGGATGCCCACCGGGTCGATTTGCCAGCCCCAATCGTTCGCTTTCAAATGCGGATTGGGGACCAGGCGGCCGTAGCCCTCTTCGGCCGGGCTTCCGTCCTCATTCTTTCCGGCGACGACGGCGGAAGTGTAATAGCTGAAACCGATGTAATCCACCGTTCCTTCCTTTAAAATCGCCTCGTCTTCCGGGGTGTATTCGATCCGGTACCCTTTATTTTCCCAGTAGGCTTTCGCATAGGCGGGAATTTCGCCCCGGACGTGGACATCGCCGAAGAACCAGCGCTTCCGCATGGCTTCTACCGATTTCATCACATCATCTGGATCGCAGGAGTAGGGATAGAGCGGAACAAAGGCCAGCATGCAGCCGATTTGAAAATCCGGATTGATTTCATGGCCCAGCTTCACCACTTTCGCGCTGGCGATCAATTCATGGACGGCTGCCTGGAACATGGTTTCTTCCCGGTTTTCCCCTTCCTTAAAAAGGATCCCCGAGTTGGTGAAGACGCAGAAATCATTGTCCGCATCGGCCTGATTATTGATCTCATTAAAGGTCATCCAATATTTGACCTTATCCTTATACCGCTTCATCACCGTTTCCGCGTATTTGACAAAGAAATCGATCAATTTCCGGTTCCTGAAGCCCCCGTAATGTTTCACGAGATGATAGGGCATTTCAAAATGGGAAAGGGTGATGACCGGTTCAATGTTGTATTTCAGCAATTCATCGAACAAATCGTCGTAAAATTTCAAGCCTTCCTCATTGGGCCGGTCCTCGTCGCCGTTGGGAAAAATCCTCGTCCAGGCGATGGAGGTGCGGAAGCATTTGAATCCCATTTCCGCGAACAATTTGATATCTTCCTTATAACGGGAATAAAAATCGATGGCTTCATGGTTCGGATAATAATAGCCTTCCTGGACGCCGTCCGTGATTTTCCGCGGCACCCCGTGCCTTCCCGCGGTCATCACATCGGCGATGCTGATCCCTTTTCCTCCCTTATCCCAGCCACCTTCCAGCTGGTGGGCGGAAACGGCCCCTCCCCACAAAAAATTTTCCGGCAGTCCTTTTTTTGCCATGTCAGTCTCCTCCTTTTCGAATGCATCTTTTTCAATAAAAGGCGGACTTGCCGCCCGGTGCAAATTTTTGCGAACAGCAAATTCAATAACAGCGCGCCCGAATGATCTGCTGCAAAGGTTACGGCCGAAGAAACAGGTGAAAGCGCTGTCTCTTACGGCGGGCGCCATGAAAAGAACCGGAGTGAAAACGCCGGAAACGGCCCCGGCGCCCGCCCGTTTTTCCGGCCGAAAGGGGATTATCCCGGGCTTCCTACGAAACCGATCCCAGAAAGCGGCCGTCCGGCTTGATCCGGCGGAAGCATCGGCCTGGTTCAAAGCTGCCCCCGGTCATTGGAGGCCGTCCGGCTTGATCCGGCCGGAAGGCCATCGTCCCTGGCATGGATGAACGCTTCCCTGCCGCAGGACGGCCCCCTTCATCGCTTCAATTTTGGTCGAAGATTCGGAGCGAATGCCGCCACAAATGGATCCATATACTTTTTCTTCAGCAAGGCAAAATTTTCCTTCTTTTGCCGAAAACGCCGGTTCCACAATTTTACGGGATCGTCCTCGACCCGGCAGTCACCGGTTGGTTGCCGTTTACGCAGAGCCAAAAACATGGGCCACAGGGGCGATCATGGAGCGCTTCCGTTTGCGGCGATCCACGGGATACCCTGTCCGTCCCGGGACCGAGAAACGAAGCCCTGCCGCCTTTCCGCCGGAAAAACGGCTCGGCGGGCGAACGGCTTCCATGCCATCCGATATGATAACGGTTACAGCTTCGGTTTCATGCAATCCGCCAGCCTGTGACTTTCTCCCTTGACCGCCGCGGCCGCGGCAAAATTTTTTCCTGAAGCCCTCCGCTTCTCCGGATCCGCAACTAAGCCGCCGCCATCGAATGACCGTGATAAAAGTAATGGAATCCGTCATCACCTCTTTCGGCGAATCCATTCCCGCATCCCGAATCTCCGGCAGCGCGTTCTGCCTCTCAAACAGCCACAGACCCATGGGACGGCAAATTCCTCTGAAGCCAAATACGCCCCCGTTGCGGACCGCCGGTTTCCCGCTTCGGCACGTTGCCGCCAATTCTATTGTACGATGAACGGCTTTTATTGTAAGACCGGATTTTTTCCGTTTGTCAACGGAAACTTTTGCACGATTCATGGAAAGACACCGGGGCGGCCTCTGTCAAAAGTTTCAGGGTTCCGTCGGGAAAAAGCGGGCGGTCTCCGGCTTCCACCGAGCGGACTTTTTGAACGGGGCCTTGGGGACGCCTCCGCCTGAAGGCGCACGTCCCCGTGCAAGATCAACCCCGAAGTTTTGCGGATGATCGGCATAGGAGAGTTACGGCAGACCCGCCGACCTGTGACTGCCTTGCAGTTCAGCCCATCCAATACGCACGCGTACCGTTTTCTCGCCTGCAAATTTTTCAGCACTCGCCCTATCCGCCGAATGACGGCCCATATTCAACGATTTTCGGAATTAGAAAATGGCAATGCAGGAAAACGCCCGTTTTTTGGAAAAGTTTTTTGTTATGCAGTCCGTTTGCAAAAAAACGGCATGAAAAGGGGTAAAGAGAATGGGAGAACGGACAAAGTATTTGTGTGTCTCGGAAGAAAAAATCGTGGAAATCCCCATCAGCAAAATAAAAAATGGGGCATGGAAAAACCGGAACTCGCCAATCAAACGTTGCTCATGATGCAACTCGTTGACGAAACGGAGAACAGGAAACCGTATAAAATCTTGGATATTTCCTTCGAGAACGTTTCTTTTGACGAAAACGGCAAATATGATTAAAAAGGAGCCGCCTTACCAAAGATCGGCGAAGTTCCGGAAGCCTATTTGTCATCGGAGGGATTTTCCAAAGATTCGCTGCCTCCGGCCGGCGCCGTCCCGTCGGAGCAGGAAATGGAGGCGATCAAGGCATATCTGAACCGGAAATATCCTTTATTGCTGAAAAATTCGCCCCTGGCGCTCGAAGGGGCGGTCAACGATCAATAAAAAACCCACGGGCGATGAAAGGTGAGACCGATTTTTCCGGCGGCTTTCGCTCTTCCCGGATCCAAAAGGGTTTCGTTCCGCGGAGAAGAACCCATTCACTTTATGGGCAGCGCCCTTGCCATGGCGCATTGATCCATGTTGAATCCTAAAGAAAAACAAACACATGAAGGAGTGTCTCCGGGTTTCATGCCTTTTCTCCATCGCCCAGCCGGAAAGCCCGGCGGCCAATGACGGACCGCCGGGCAGGTTTTCCCCTTTCCCCTCTTGGCCGCCTGCCTCTTCTTGCGGCACCATCCGGGCGAGCCATGCCCGCGGCAGGCCGGGGTTCCCCCCCTCCTCCCTTTCAACCGGACCATGCCTGTTCTGCTTTCATCTTCGGGAACCGTCCCTTTTCCCAAATTTACTTCACATCCAGGTTTACGTCCGGCGAATTTTTTTCCCGGCGTAACGAAAGAATTTGGGCGGAAACGCGCTCACCGCCAAGGTGACGACCAAGTTCACCGCCAAAGCAACGATCCCGACGTTCAAATCTTTGACCGCTTGAGGCAGTCCGGGGAATAATGTGCCGATCCCCGTTCCGGATAGCGTAATATAGGCCACCGTCGCCACGCCGGCCACAATTCCCGCAGCCGCTCCGTATTTTGTGACAAATTGATTTTTAAACAAGCTGAAGAAGAGCGCCGGAAAGAGCTGGGTGACCAGATTATAACCCATCAGGAGCAGGGCGACGATCGTCTCCCCGCCGCGGAAAGTGAAATAGAGAGAGACGAGGGCGATGACGGGAACCAGATAGACGGCCAGCTTCCTCACCCGCTCCTCGGTCGTCGACGGCGAGAACACTTGATAAACGTTCTTCGCCAACAATGTGGCCGACGTCATTAAAATCATCGAACCCGGCACCATGGCCGTCAACAGCCCCGCCGCTCCGATCACCCCGACAAACCAGGGATCAAAGGTGGCGATGGAAAGGCGCAGCAAAGCCAAATCCGCGTCCGATCCCTGCAAATCCGGGACTTGCAAAATCGCCGCGAATCCGACGAAAAGGACGAACAACAGCACCAGCTGATAAATCGGCAATAGGACGGCATTTTTCCGGAAGACGTTGGCGCCTTTCGCCGAATACACCGATCCGAAGGTATGGGGCCACATATAAAAGCCGAGGGCCGTCAACAGCACGGTGGAAATAAACCAGGATACGCTCATCCCTTGATCCGGCAAGGTGAGGAATCCGGGATTCGCCTTTTCCACCGCCTCGAACATCGGCCGGATTCCGCCGTAATAATGTACGGGCAAATATATACCCAAAAATACCGCCACGGCCAAAATCATGAAATCCTTGACGACCGCCGTCCAGGCGGAACCGTGAATGCCGGAAATCATCACATAGACCGTGACCGCCAATACCCCGAGCCAAATGGCGGCGGCAGGCGAAATCTTTCCGTAAGAAGCTTCGGAAACGATAATTCCCAAACCTTTCAATTGCAGAACCAAATAGGGAATGAGGGCGACAACCCCGACGAGGGAAACGAGAACCCCGAGCATCGGGCTTTTGTACTTGTGGGCAAAAAAGTCGGACTGGGACATCAACCGGTGTTCTTTGGCATATTTCCACACTTTTGGGAGCATCCAGTAGGACAAGGCGTAGGCCAGGCAGCCGTAGGCAATGATGTAAAAGGCCGGCCCGCCTTTGCCGTAGGCCCAGCCGCTTCCCCCCAGGAAAGTGAACGTCGTATAAATTTCCCCCGCCATGAGGAGAAACACGAAGATCGCCCCGAATCCGCGCCCTGCCACCGTCCATTGTTCCAAATTCATGTCCTTTCCCTGGCGGGCCCGCACGCCCAAATAGAACGCCAAAAGAAGAAAAACGCCGATGACGGCAAGGGCGGCATTCATTTTCCTTCCTCCTCCCGCGCTTCCGGATCGAAGCGGTAAACCACCCACAGGATGAGGGAAGTGAGCACCACCCAGAGGACGACCCAAAAGAGAAGGAAGGGCATCCCTAAAACATACGGCTTCACCCGGTTGGCAAAGGGGATTCCCCCGAGCATGCCGAGGAACGGAACGACAATCAGCCAACGAATTCCTTTCATCCTCATTTCCTCCCCCGGTTTTAAGTGAACATAAACACCTTGCCCGTCTTCCATGGGCGAACAGCCCGACCTTCGGGTCCGACTTCAGGTTTCAAGTGAACATTCACTTCCTGCCCGTTCGGAAAATGAAACTGGGAAAATTTCGTTACGACGTTTGGCTTCATGCGAACGCTGCGACACCCGTCGATGCGATCGTAATTTTCGGGAAAATTCCGTTCTGTTACGCCGCCTGCCCCAACAATTTCAACGCCGCATGCACGAAGAGCCGGACGCCAATTTCCAGCGAATCCTCGTCGATGGTAAAACGGGGATGATGATGCGGATAGATGATGTCCTTTTCCTTATTGCCGGCGCCGACGTAGAAAAAGCTCCCCGGCACCCGGTGCAGGAAGGCGGAAAAATCTTCCCCCACCGTGTTCGGCTTCATCCGTTCCACCGCCTCGTCGCCGAACACCTCCCGTGCCGTTTCCTCGATCACCTTCGTCACCTCGTCATCGTTAATGACCGGGCGATAGCCGTAATGATATTGAAATTCATAGGTTGCCCCATGGGCCTCGGTAATCCCTTTGATGATCCGTTCCATCCACTGCGGGACCGACTGCCTCAGCTTTTCGTCAAAGACCCGCACCGTGCCCTGAATTTCCACCGTCCCCGGAAGCACGTTAAAGGTCGTTCCCGCCACAAACTGGGTCACGGAGACGACGAGCGGTTCGATCGGATCGACATAGCGTGAGACGATATATTGCAGGTTCGTCACCACCTGAGCGCCGATGGCGATGGCATCCACCGTCTGGTGCGGCATTCCCGCATGGCCGCCCTTTCCGTGGATGCGCAAATGGAAGCTGTCCGGTGAAGCCATCATCGGGCCGTAGACGATGCCGATTTTTCCGTGTTCAAGGGGCGACCAGAGATGAGTGCCGATCACCACATCGACCCCTTCCAAAACGCCGGCCTGCACCATTTCCTCCGCCCCGCCGGGGTACAGCTCCTCCGCATGTTGGAAGAGGAAACGGACTTCCCCCTGAATTCGGTCCCGCAGGCGGGTTAAGATTTTGGCCGTTCCCAAAAGCATCGCCGTGTGGCCGTCATGCCCGCAGGCATGCATCACTCCCGGATTTTTTGAAACAAATTCAAAATCGTTTTCCTCTTGAATCGGCAAGGCATCCATATCGGCGCGGATGGCGACCACCCGGCCGGGTTTCTCGCCGATCAACCGGGCCATGACGCTCGTTTTCGTCGGCCGGGAAAGCTCAAGATTGCCGAAAGATTGAAGCTTTTCGTAGACGAATTGGGCGGTTTTTTCCTCCTGGAAGGAAAGTTCCGGATGGGCATGCAAATGGCGCCGCCAGCCGACCACTTCCTCCTTCACTTCATCGACGAGCCGTTTGATCTCTTCATTCGTCATGAAAGTCCTCCCCTTTCTTCCCCTTGAAGTCTTTTGGCTGATGAATGTCGATGTTTTTTCGATAAACCGGCTTCGTCCCCGTTCTGCTTGCCGATTATTCCCTCCCGCGGTGCTTTCCGCCAACTACAAACGGAATCTTTGCTCAAATTTTAATTTTCTATCTATTTTAGCGCAGCGGATTCCATTTTTCAAATGATTTTTTGCAAAATCACCCGGGTGTTCCCATCGGGGGAGATGCCTCCGAATGCCGATTTTGGACGTTCCGGCCGATGATGGACATAAATGAGGGGATGATGGACATTTTTTTGACGATGATAGACAAATTTTCTTCCATGTTGGACATATTTCTTTTCATGATGGACAATAACTTTCAAATGTTAAACAAATTTCTCTTCATGATGGACAGTGTCAGGCGATGTTGGACAATTTTTTATAAATGTTGAACCGTTCGGGCACGATTTTGGACAAACCGGCTTTCCGGTCAAAAAGGATGTTGGACCATCTTCCGGAAATGTTGAACAAAACCGACCGGATGTTGAACATTTGGGAAAAAATGTGGAACGATCGGGGACCGATATTGGACAGTCCGGCCGCAGGAACAGGACGGATGTTGGACATTTGGAAAAAATGCAGAATCATCGTGGCCTAATGTTGGACATTTCGTTCAGGGGGGCATGACGAATGTCGGTCATGTGGGAAAAATTGCGGAGCCAGCGAAGACCGATGTTGAACCGTCCATTCATAGAAGGAAACAAGGACAGATTTCGGCCATACCGATGTTGAGCATTCCGGTTGCGGGAACAAGGCAATTGTCGGACGGTCCGTGTTCCATCACATCCGGCCGCGAGACAAGACAAATGTCGGACGGCCCGATATTGGACAGTCCATTCGCAGGAACAGGACGGATGTTGGACATTCCCGCAAGGATCAAAACCGCAGCCCAATACCCGCCATTTCTTCGCCCCGCCCGATGGAACCAATCAAGCGAAGATACCAGACGGGGTTTCGCCTGCGCGGAAAATCCCCGTCAAACCCGTGTATCCGCCCATTGCCCGGTTCCTGCCGCCTTCCCCGGCAAAAACGTCTTTACATGAAAAAATTTTCGCGGGACACCGCCATTTCTCCAAAGAAAATCGGCGATTTCTTTCGGCGGTTCTTGAAAAGATCCTGTCCGGCATCACCGGCAAACTTCAAACAACAAAGAGACATGGACGATAACGATGGCAACAAAAAAAGGAGGCAACAATGCGCTGCCTCCGTCTTCGCCCACGGCTTCCAATCCCCGTTTTTTACTTTAACCCTATCCTTTCCTTGATCACATACACCGCCCCGAGCAGGTTCGCGTCGTTGCTGTGCCTGGCGGGAACGATTCGCGGCCTTACTTTATAATTTTCCCTCTTCTTCATCACCTGATCGATCGCCCGCTCCAGCATCTCCATATACGTCTGATTGCGGCTGATGGCGCCGCCGATGATGATGACGGCGGGGTCCAAAATATATTGAAGGTTGATGATCCCGATGGCGGAAGAGAACAAATTTTCAATAACAATAGTTAATTTGAAAATTTGTTCTCAATGCGTTCAAAAAAAATTCAAGATGGCAAAATCCGTCTCGAAAACTGTAATGGCCGACGTATTTTCACCGAGAGGACGCGACGGTCGAAAGGAAGTTATCGGAGACGACGTGCGCCATCCGGCGGTCATCCTTTAAAAAACTTGCTCGTATTGATGATCCGCTGCCGCTTTTCTTCAAAATCGATATGGAGAATTTCCAAAAAAATCTTTTCCAGGAGGTAAATCAACGCATAGCGGGCTTTCGTGGGGACTTCCTTGAACATCACGGGGTCGTCCTCCAGACAGCCGACGCTCAATTCGATGGTGGCATATTTGGACAAGGAACTGTTAATGCCGTTGGTCACCAGGATTTGTTTGCACTTCTTTTTGCTCAGTTCCTTTTCAATCTCCAAAATTTCCTCCGCTTCCCCGCTGTTGGAAACGATCAATACGACGTCATCATCCCCCATCATCGACACCATGCGGAACTGGTCGGCGTAAGTTTCAAAAAAGATCATTTTGGAAGGCTCGATTTTCCGCATGCGAAAGTAAAAATCCTTGGCGGGAATTTGCGACATTTGGAAGGCCATGATAAAGATCCTGGGGGCCTCGAGCAATAGCCGTACCGCCTCTTTGAACTCCTTCCGTTTCGTCACTTCTTCCGCTTTCATAAGGGCCTTTACGATTTCGTCGTCGACGGTCTGGTTGTTTTTTTCATCGTTCATGTAACTGTATTTCAGCTCGTTGAACCCTTTAAACCCCAGTTTTTTGGAGAAGGAGATGATGGAGCTGGGCACGTTCAACGTTTGTTCCGCCAGTTCCCGGGCCGTCAGGTGGGGGATCTTCTCGTGATTGTTTAACAGAAAATTGGCAATGGCCTTATGGGACGGCGACAAATATTTATATTTTTCATTGATCCGTTTAATGACCGTGTTCATCGGATTTCACTCTCTCTTTTTTGTTTTTGGCTCATGGGCGCCGCGCCGCGGGGGGCCCGAACTTTTTTCGGAAATTCCGGCGCTCCCGGCATCTTTCCGCTGCCGGCAAAGGCCGGACGAAAGAATTCGTCATCGGGTCAATCCCACGCCAATGGCAAGAAATTCCGTCTGTAACATATTCTATCAAAACGTTTCCATTTTTGCAGGGGATTGTCCGGCGGAAATTTTCGATTTCCCCAATGCCGGGCCGCTGAGTTTTGCCTCCGTATGGTATGGATTCCCTACCGCCAGAAAAGCGGAGACACACCGAAATCGGATCCTCTCCGTCCCGGTGCGCATCTTTATCGGGGGTTCCATCCTTTTGCTTCAATCCTAGCATTTAATGAAAATGCGCATTTCGGGGGAAAATGCCCAAGGGGATTTGCTTGCCAAGATCCGAAACCGCCCCACAATTGACGCGAATATGTCATTGCACTTGAACGCGGAAAATGAGGATTTAGAGAATGTACATTGCGCGAAGAAAAGCATGATGCCGGAAATTCCAGTCGGCCGCCAGACACGTTTGCCCGCGGAATGCGTCCGAGGAAAAGCGCGGAAGGAGCCATGAAGGTATTTGCAAAAAAGGTCGAAACTGAAGGCAATCGAGATAAAAACAGGGGCCAAACCGCGGCCGAAACCGGAACCAATCTAAAACTGAACGCGATCGGGAAAAAGGGGCATGCCGTTTCTTCGGATCGACGGCGCATTTAGTGGGGCCAATGGCATGAAATCCGCGGCCCGGAAGAGTGGAAAGACGGCCGGAAAACGGGAAGAAAAAAACCGGGGGAACATTTTGTCGAGAAGACACGGGCCTAGCCGGAAAAGCCGCAAGAAACAATCTTCCGCACATAAAAAACGCGGCGAATACGCCTGTATACGATTCGCCGGATTTTAAAACGCGGAAATTTATATTCGCTTACAATCTTGGAAAAAGTTAAAATCGCACGCAATGCAATCATCCGACCCATACGGCAGCATTCCATCCATTGATAAAATCGCGAAACTATGATAAATTAGTGTAGCGACACATTATTGTAATAAATTATAGTATAATAACCCAATTCTAATTATACAGCATAAATCCCTTTCCGTCAACCCCCATTTTTCATCATTTTTTAAAGGAGTGCTTGATATGAATCCGGAACTTCGGCGGGAGCAGGAACGATTGGACAGCGTAATGGAGATCATCGCGGAGCAAATCGGCATGCTGGAAAAGGAAACCCTCCAGCGCCGGAAAGAAGTGATTGACATCCGCAAACATTTTTGGGATGACGTCAAGGTCAATACGGACACGTTCGACGATTATCTGGAGACGATCATCGCCTTGAGGCAACAGGCCCAGAACCTGTCCGTGAGCCAAAGCACCCACAGGCAAGCCTTTAAGAGGCTGGAAGCGCTGCGCCGCATGCAGGAGACCCCCTATTTCGGCCGGATCGATTTCACGGAAGAAGGGGATTCCGCCGCCGAAAAAATCTATATCGGCATCTCCACGCTCACGGATCCAAGCGGAGAGAACATCCTCATCTACGACTGGCGGGCGCCGGTCTCGAGCGTCTACTACGATTACGCGCCCGGGCCGGCCGAATATGCCACGCCCGGAGGCACGGTCCGCGGCACGCTGGAGAAAAAATGGCAATATATCATCCGCGGCGGCGTAATCCAATCGATGTTCGATACGAGTCTCACCATCGGAGACGAGATTTTAAAGCAAGTGCTTGGCAAAGTCTCAGACAAACATATGCACAACATCGTGGCCACCATTCAACGGGAACAAAACCGGATCATCCGGCATGACCGCGGGCGGTTGCTCATCGTGCAGGGGCCCGCCGGCAGCGGCAAGACGTCGGCCGCCCTGCAGCGGATCGCCTACTTGCTCTACAAGTACCGGGACAGGCTGAAAGCCGATCAAATCCTATTATTTTCACCGAATTCGATGTTTAACAGCTACGTCTCCAATGTGCTGCCCGAACTCGGCGAAGAAAACATGCAGCAGGTCACCTTCCAGGAATACTTGGACCATCGGCTGAGCAAAGAATTTCAAATCGAGGGGCCATACGAGCAACTGGAATATGTGCTGACCGCAAGCGATGACCCTTCCTGGCGGACCCGGATGGCGAGCATCCGATTCAAGGCATCGGCCCGTTTTTTCGAGGCGATCAAGGCATATTGGAAGTCGCTGGCATCCTCCGGCATGCTGTTCAAAGATATTCGATTCAGAGGAGAACCGATCATCACCGCCGAACAAATCGCGGAAAGGTTTTACAGCAGCGACACCTCCCTCCGCTTTCACAACCGGCTTGAAAAGCTGACGGATTGGCTGAACAAAAAAATCGATGAAGCGGAGAAACTTGAACGGACCAAGCCGTGGGTGCAGGAAGAAATCGAGCTGCTCAGCGACGAGGATTACCATAAGGCTTACACCTATTTGCGGAAAAAACGCCGCTCCAAAGGCAAATCGCTTGACAATTATGAGAACGAAATCGAAGCGCTGGGCGAACTAATCGTCCGCAAAAAGTGGAAGCCGTTGCGCAAACGGATCCGGACCCTTCGTTTCATCGACTTTAAGGGAATGTACCAACAGCTTTTCACCGATCCGACGCGGATCAAATGGTGGCTGGAAGGGGAAACGCCCGAGGAGTGGGAGGATATTTGCCGGTTGACGGCGAAGATGCTGGACGAAGGCAAACTGTTTTACGAAGATGCAACGCCGTTTTTATTCTTGCAAGATCTGATTCAAGGCTTTCAGACGAACGTCTCGATCAAACATGTGCTTGTAGACGAAGCGCAAGACTATTCCCCGTTTCAATTCGAGTATTTGAAATGTTTGTTTCCCTCGGCGAGGATGACCGTGCTCGGCGACTTTAACCAGGCGATCTTCGCCCATGCCAGCGAAACGGCCGATTTTCAAACATTGACCCGCCTGTACGGACCGGATGAAACGGATGTGATCACCTTGAACCGCAGCTACCGATCCACAAAACCGATCGTCGAATTTACGCGCGGGCTCGTCCCCGGCGGCGAACGGATCATCCCTTTTGAGCGCGAAGGCGAAAAGCCCGTGCTGACGAAAGTTGCCGACCATGACGAACTGCACCGCTCGATCGCTTCCAAAGTCAAGGACTTGCGGAACCGGGGGTACCATACGATCGCGGTCATCTGCAAATCGTTGGCGGAAAGTACCGCCGCCTACGAGGCGCTGAAGGGCGTCGACAAAATTAAACTCGTCAAGAGCGGCTCCGCCGAATACGAACAAGGGGTGATCGTCATACCGGCGTATTTGGCCAAGGGCATCGAATTCGACGCCGTCATCATTTATAACGCATCGGCGCAAGTTTACGGCGATGAGCGCCTGCGCAGATTGTTCTACACCGCCTGCACCCGGGCCATGCATCATTTGGAGCTTTACAGCGTGGGCGAACCGACCCCCTTTTTGCGCGACGTCCCGCCGGGGAGTTACCTTACGGTCCCGAATTAACGCGGGGGCAGGTTCGGCGTCTTCAATGAATCACTGTAATAAAAAACAAAACGAACGTCTCGCGGAACGGAAAGATCTTCCGTTCGGCCGCATCGGCCGTCCGGCGTCCGTTGATCACAATCGTTTCTTATATTGGACGTTCAAGGAAATTTTGTTCTTCTTGGATCATCCGTTTTTCATTCCCAAACCGGCGAAGGGCGCTTGCCGGCCACTTTGTCCAGCCGGCATTTGGCATATTTCTGACATAGGCAGGGGCTCCGTTTTTCAATCAGAGAATCCCCTGCCTTTTTTGCTTGTGTTCCAGCAAGAATCCCTTGCGCAAATTCCGATCGCCGCCCGAAATCAATAGAGCCGCGGGTATCGCGAAATCCGTCTGAAAAATATGTTTGCCCTGCCCGCAAAAAAATTCCCCTCCGGCATTGCGCCGATCAGAGGGGAATGTTTCCGATGAAAAATGCGTCGTCTCCTTCGGTGGCCGCACGAACACGCTAGTGAAAATCGTTATCTTTCTTCCGGCCGCTTTTTCGGATGAATCGTCCAACCGGCAACCGCACAGGAAAAATCCTTATCTTTCTTCGGTTTCCCTTTCAAGGAGTTGCTTCATAAAATTGAGCACGTCATCCCGCAGCTCCTCGTTTTGCAAAGCGAATTCGATGGTCGTTTGGATAAAGCCCAGCTTTTCGCCGACATCATAGCGCTTGCCTTCGAATTGGTAAGCGAAGACGCGCTGGATTTGGTTGAGTTCCCGGATCGCGTCCGTGAGCTGAATTTCCCCGCCGGCGCCGACTTCTTGCCTGGCAAGGAAACGGAAGATTTCCGGGGTCAAAATATACCGGCCGATGATGGCCAAGTTGGACGGGGCGGTGCCCTGTTCCGGTTTTTCCACGAAGTTCTTCACCTGATACAGTCTGCCCCTGCTGGATAACGGATCGATGATCCCGTACCGATGGGTTTCGTCGTCCGGCACGGTTTGCACGGCGATGACCGAAGACAAGGTTTCCTCATATTGATTGATTAATTGTTTCAAACACGGGACTTCCGCCTGGACGATATCATCCCCCAACAGGACGGCGAACGGCTCATCCCCGATGAAGTTCCGGGCGCACCAAACCGCATGGCCCAGTCCCTTCGGTTCCTTTTGCCGGATGTAATGGATTTCCACTTCCGAAGATTGCCTGACCTTCTCCAGCAGATCGAATTTTCCTTTTTCCTTCAGGTTTTGTTCCAGTTCAAAATTATTGTCGAAATGGTCTTCGATGGCTCTTTTTCCTTTTCCCGTAACGATGATGATATCTTCGATCCCCGATTCAATGGCCTCCTCCACGATGTATTGGATAGTAGGCTTGTCGACGATCGGCAGCATTTCCTTCGGCATCGCCTTGGTGGCCGGCAAAAATCTCGTTCCGAGTCCTGCTGCGGGAATGATCGCTTTTCTTATTTTTTTCAACGGTTTGGACTCCTTTCTATGTACTTTTCATGAAAAAAAGGAAAAAATTTCTATTTCTATTTTAGCATGGCTGACTGCATTATTATATTATTTTACAATAAGTTTCCAGAACAGGGAACACCCCCGCCCCTTGTTCCGTTCTTCCCCTTTTGCGAGCTTTTCCGTCACGAGCCGGCTCCTGCGGTCTTCATCACCTTATCCCTTTCCCCCGGACCAAAAAGTTCCATAAAAATCGTTGGATGTTCCTTGTCCAGCTCTGTTGTCGGAAACCACTTCATTTTATCTGAAAAACCTCCGCAATCGAACAACATGTATTTGGGAAACAGACCGTTTTTATTCAGCCGGCATCTGGCATACCGGTCCCATGCATCCCTCCCCGGGAACGGGAAACGTCCATGCCAATCGGCAAAGAGAAATCCGCCCGGATAATTCCGGGAGACGGGCGCCGATTCCAAAGAAAACATCCTTTCCGATCTGAAGGACCGACCGCACTTCCCGAATTTCGGAGGACAAACGCCGATTCCACAGAGACATCCTCCACCGGTTCGAAAGCCCCTGCAATTCCCGAATTCCGGGACACAGGCCCCGATTTCACAGAAACATCTCCCGCCGATTCGAAAGTACCGGTGCGCTCGGATCCGGGGGACTTTTCACCATTTCGCCATTTTTGTCAAAATCGGAAAGTATCAACTTTTACATATTTGCGAAATATTTGACAACCTTATTGACTGTCTTACCGGATCGGTCTAATTTTAAAGATGGGGAAGCCGTCATATTGAAAATGAATGAAGGAGGCTAAACATGGCAAGCATTCTCATTTCACCGAACAAATACATCCAAGGCAAAGGCGAATTGCATCACATCCACGAACATATCGGACACCTCGGAAAATCTTTCTTATTCATCGCAGACGAGTTCGTGCAAGGGATTACGAAAAACATCATTGAAGAAAGCTTTGCCAAAACGGATGCTTCCATTGTATTCGAAACGTTCCGCGGCGAATGCTCCAAACAAGAAATCGAACGGATTAAAAAGGTGGCCTTGGAAAATAAGGTGGAAGCCGTCGTCGGCGTCGGCGGAGGAAAAACCCTCGACACCATTAAAGCGGTAGGCTATTATACGCAGCTGCCGACCGTCGTCGTTCCGACCATCGCTTCCACGGACGCCCCGTGCAGCGCGTTGTCCGTCATTTATACGGAAGACGGCGTATTCGAAGAATATCTCATTTTACCGAAAAACCCCGACATCGTTTTGGTCGACACGCAAATCGTCGCCAACGCGCCGGCGAGACTCCTGGCAGCCGGGATCGGCGATGCGCTGGCCACCTATGTGGAAGCCCGCGCTTGTTATGAAGCCAACAAAACGCCGATGGCCGGCGGATCCATTACGAGAGCGGCGATCGGGCTTGCCGAATTGTGTCAAAAGATCCTTTTTGAAGACGGCTTAAAGGCCTATTTGGCGGTGCAAAGAAAAACCGTCACGAAAGCGGTGGAAAACGTGGTAGAAGCCAACACGTATTTAAGCGGCATCGGTTTTGAAAGCGGCGGCCTTGCCGCAGCCCATGCCATTCATAACGGCTTCACCGTATTGGAAGACGTCCACAGCCTGCTTCATGGCGAAAAAGTCGCCTTCGGCACCGTCACCCAGCTGGTGCTGGAAAACCGCAGCATGGATGAAATCGAACGAATGATCCGCATGAACATCTCCGTTGGATTGCCGGTCACCCTGGAACAAATGGGCATCACCGAAAATGTGGAAGAAAAGATTTGGAAAGTCGCCGAAGCCGCCTGCGCGGAAGGCGAAACGATCCATAACATGCCCTTCAAAGTGACGCCCGATGACGTGTACGCCGCCATCCTAGCCGCCGACAGCATCGGGAAACGTTATGTCAAATAAACGTGTTTCCTAAATCTTTTCACTCCCGGCCGTGCGCCGGGAGATTCATAAAGGGAAAACTCTCCTGGCATTGCATTTTGCCATAGGAGAGTTTTTTCTTTTTGATCAATCAACATATGTTTGTCTAACCACCTTGTTGTTTGAGGATGAAACATCCTTCTAACCAACTTAATTCGTGGTTCCGTTTCATTTGATTATCGCTGAATCACGTAAAATATTCTTGTGCATCTTTTGTGCCTTTCATTCATATTTTATATGCTGAGTATTCCATAACCTCAACTCACCGACATTTATCTTCTGTTCTATCCTGAAAATACCTGGATTCCTTTATAGGTAAAATTATAATATCCGACAAGAAGGTATTTTCATCCTTCCGACGGTGATGAAATTTTTTCGTCATGGAGGTCTATCCTTTTCAACAATAACATGGCTGCTTAACTGATATCCTTCCTCCAATATTTTGATCATTTTCTCCACTGTCCTTTCGAAACATTTTCAACGTATATGGGTACAATTTTATCTAATTCAATGGATTCCATCCAAATTCCTTCAAGCTTCTTTCGTACCTCGCCCCATCACGAGAAGGGAAAATTTGTCAAATAACAATAAACCAGCATTAGGAATTCAGTATCCTAATGCTGATTTGTAAAAAGAGATCGTGTCATATATGCTTGTTTCGGATGGTTTACTTGCTCTGGATACAGCAGTTCTAATTTTCCTTCCTTAAGCAATCGTGAAATGTACTTTTTGCGAAGTGGATCCATCTGCCTATTCAGTATTTCACTCAATTCTTTGAGCGTTAACGGCTTGATTGCACAAAGATTTAAAATGATCTCATCCATTTCGGAAGGTTGTAATCTCTTTTTCTTTCTTGCCAATTCAGAAATATCCAATAGCATTTTTTCATGATCTTTTGTTTGTTCGTTTTCGTTAGGTCCGGAGTTAGCAACGTTAGGTCCGGAGTTATTAGCATCAGGTCCGGAGCTTATCCGATTATATCTGGAGTCTCCTATAGACTTTTGATGAAACATTTCCGTTAGCGTATATTTGGTACCTCTCCCTTGTCCATTAGGTTCTAAATATCCTTTTTCCACAAGTCCGGATAATAATTTGCTTATTTCTTCACTCTTTTTATCTGTCAGGCTTTGCAATCTCGTGTTGGTCACATAATTTTCTTGATGTGCTGTTACTAAAATTAGTACTTCATCATTGGTTAACCATTTATATTGTTTCCCAAGAACTGCTTTAAGAAAATCGACACTTTCCTGCGGTAATAAAGAAGTTGTTCGCAATGTAAGAATCGTGCGATCCGGCTGGAATTCTTCAATTAGTTCCGGGGCAGTCCAATGTTGTTCTTTCCACGCCAAATGAATATTCTCAATCCCCGACCCTGCCCGTTCACCAAGTCCGATTAACATAAACATTTTAAAAATCGTTGGATTTCTCGGATCGCTTATTCCACCTTTCAGCGCTTGTTGAAAAGGAATCCGAAGAACACCCGGGTTAGAAAATCGAAATAACATTTTTTCCTTTTCGATAACAATTCCGCGTTGTCCGTAGTAATCGGCATGCGCTAACGTATTGACTAAAGCCTCGCGAAGAGCAGCGTGCACCCTTGTATCGTCTTTACGAAAAAGCCCCTCCATTTGAAAAGGGATGTTTAAATCATCCGTTAGTCTGCGGATCACTTTAAAATAAAAATCATACAAATTCCCCGACCAAGTTCCGTCGGAAGAAATAATCCGATCTGTCCACCTCTCCCCGGGCACATCCGCCCTCTTTTCCCGATATTCTAAGAAATACTGCGGTAAATGCTCTGTAATACTGCGCTCTTCCCCAAACATGAGCAACCCGGCTAACGTTAACCCTTCCTCGTTGGTTTCGCGCAGCCTTCCCAAAGCTCCAATTTTATATAAAAATCCCTTCAGTTCTAAACCGTTCCAAGGATGATCCGGTTTCAAAGAAGAAAAGCGATTTCGATAACTTCTCACCGTTTCCATATTCAAATCATTTAAACCGTAATTGGGAAGAACTTTGCTGTCCTGAGGAATTGGGGATTGGTCCGCTATCATTCGTTGTACTTCTTCTTTAGTACATTTATAATCCCCTTCATAATTGCGGCGATATGTACCTGTAAAAGGATTTTGGCCAATATAAATCGGCTTGTCCTCACGTGAAGCCCTTGGAACATAAATTTTCACGATTTCTTTTCCGTCAACTTCGATAATTTCTACATTTCGTTCCACTAAGATATTTTTACTAATCCTTTGAGGATTATTAATCCCGTCCCAAAAATTCTTGACTAACTTTTTTGCGTCAACATCGACTGGGAAAAACTCTTGTCCTTTTTGCTCGACACCAAGCAAAATAATACCGCCATTTGTATTCGCAAAAGCAGAATACGTTTCCCAAATATCTTTCGGCAGACCACCTTTGGCTGCTTTACATTCCAATTCGGCATTTTCTCCATTGTCTATAATATGCAACAAATCCTTCGCGTCCATTCCGCCATATATCCCCTTTAAATTTTTAATATCTCAACTTTCGCACCTTGAAAATTGACTTTAACCCTTGATGAAATAAGGATTTTTCTTTGAAAAATGTTGTTCTTGACAAAAAAACACCTTTCTCGTTTGGTAAAATGGAAGTTGCTAAACCTTACC
>Ga0207875_100025_pt1 | contig 117973 bp, 109 predicted proteins | sample CeladaPassage60A_FD_187476 | JGI IMG/M metagenome (GOLD analysis project Ga0207875, IMG submission 187476) | Cellulose-adapted microbial communities from the Joint BioEnergy Institute, USA - Passage3 60A (SPAdes) (version 2) | ecosystem: Engineered > Bioreactor > Continuous culture >... | reverse complement strand
TTTTTGTGAATGACTCCGTTTTCATCCTCCTCAAGGACTCGTTTTTTGAGGCGATAAACCTGACGAAGACTTAGCGATAACAATTCGGCAGCTTGTTTTCCCGTGATATACCCTTCGATCCATTGACGAATGACTTTGTAACGCTTCAATTCTTTTTTGCTCAATGGAATTCGCTCCTGTCTCATACTGACATTTTCACTGAAGCGTTACAATATGACAATATCACAGACGAACAACACGATACAATAATGTTCTTTGTTTATTTTCTTAAAATATGTTACAATAGGGGGAATCTACATGACGAGTTATCGTTATCTTTATATGTATAAGCTAAATACTGCTGAACAGCCCGATTTATTTTTTAGTGAGGATTTTAAATTAAAATTAGAAATCATTGCAGAAAAAATGGAGGAAAATAGGGCTCCTATAAATACTAATGGCCGAGTTGAAGGTGAAGGTTTTGGAAAAATAGAGCTCTTAACAATAGATGATAAGCACTGTATTCGCAGTATTTGTATCTCCTTAAGTAGTCTAGGCAATTACAATGAAGCATTTTTCCAACAAGGTGATTTTATTACGGAAAGAAAGCAACACAAATACTATACAAAATCTACATTAATCTTAACAGAAGACAGCGAAGTTATCATCATGTTTGACAACTCAATTGAGGAAAAGGCAAAATCTAAAGTGAAGGCACAAATTGAACAACTAGGTTTCGAAGCAACCAGCCTACAGATTAATGATCCATTAATTAGAAATATTAAGGATAAGTATTCTTGGCGAGCTGCAACGTTTAATAAAATAGTTAAACACGGCGACAATACACGAAGAGTATCCTTTGAAATTGATCCAGCAAATGATCAAGACCGTTCCTTAATTGATGATCAATATAGAGAACATGGAGAACTTGCACATATTAAATTTGAACTTCCTTATAACTCAAATGGAGTTGAAACTTATAAAACAGTCACACTCTATAGCAACGGTAACAGAATTGTCGTAAATGAAGAAGAATTTAATGATTCACAAAATTTCAACGAATTTATAATTTATCTTATGAAACAGTTACAGTCTTTATCATAGTTCCTATTGGAGGGAACGTAGGATGAACTTTTTAATACTTAAAACTAACGATAGTAAAAAATTAATGAAAATAGCCAAAGAAAAAACTTCCTTTTTACCAAAACAAGACATTAACATCTTTCATATAAACAAAATCAACAATAGCATGATTCATATTGTGTTTCATATTCCTGATGAGTATCATATTGGCACAAAAAGAGGCGGGAGTTACTTAAATGTTCCTTTTTCTCAGTACGTTAATACCTTTCTTTTCAAGAACAGTTCTTACTTTTTGATGGAATATATAGAAGAAAATTACATCAAAGAATTATCCAATTACATAAAGAAAAAAACTAATGCAGATATTTTTAGAGTAGCTATGGACAATAATTTATTTAATAAATTGGTCTCTAGCCTTCCTGGTTTCATTAAACAGGTTGAATTCATCGATGAAAATGGTGATGAACAAATTATAGAAAGTTTAACTATAGATAAATTTCACAATTACTGCATAGATAATAAATATACTCTAGAGTATATACTTTTAAATGTTGACCAACAGTTTATCTCTATGGATAAAAACGGTAAAATATCTGTTGATAATAGTGATGAAAAATATCTAATAAAATTTACTGAGGTTATTGTCAATGCTTTGGGTAGTAATTGAAGTTATAGTTAGTCTAATACTAGCTGTCGCTGGAGCATTGTTGGGAGATGGCTACAAAGATCCTATGTATACCTATTGGCTATGTGTGATCATGTTGTACTCAATAATAATGGGCGTATTACTAAAAAAAGTGAATTCCCAGGAAAATGAGATAAAAATCCTAAAAGATAAGTTATCCGCTTTAATGATCACAAAGAGAACAAACGGAGAACAAACTTTTGATATTGCTATTTATCCTAAATGCTCAGATAGTTTATTCCAAACAAATCGATCAATTCCAATGGAAATAATAATAAATGCTCCATATCCATGTAATAAAGCCCCCGATATTAAATTGGTTTCAAATAAGCAAATGATAGTGAAAGTAAATAGAAATACAGTTTCTTTTAATAAGTTTGCGGACAACTATGAATACTTCCTTCCTTCAGATGGATACTCTGCAATATATAGATCTAATACATTTTTTAAGTATGAATTAGAGCTTACTTTTAATACACCTGGAGAGTATACAATCAAGCCTTTTGTAGGAACAGATGGTTTAAATTCAATGGTTCAACAGACTTTTAATATCCGTTAAAGCCTTCAAAAAGGCTTTTTTCTTTTTATTGCCAAACCAAACATTTGTTCCTGTAATATCCTTAGGAGGGAACAATATGGAGCTACGCCGCTACTACACGACCGCGTTGGAAGACTGGGTAACCAAGTTTTATACACGACTAAACATCTTTTATCCTTATCAAATCGATCCAACGTTTATTGCTCGGATTCTTGCGTGAAAAGCCTTTTCCATCAACACATCAAGTTGTGGGCCGCTTTCGCTGCATTGTTGTCGATTCCCCGACTATCTAAAGAAGAAAAAAGAGAAGCCTTCTTTCATGAGTTGTGTAATATATTGAGGCACGTTGGTATACAGAGTATGATGCCAGAGGCTTTTCGAGAGCTGCAGGGACGGGATGCAAATCATTTTACGAAATATGCTGCTATTCCCCTTTCACATGTTAAGATTCATTGACTGGCACGAACCATACATAGTTGAGCATATGTCCAATATGTTTAAAGTGACACCGGAGTTATGTGAAGAACGCTTAACACAGGTTAAAAACCGCATATTAATTAAACAATCGAAATCTGTACCAGCAAATCTATCTTGCGAAAAATCGGTCACATTCTAAAGGCAAAATACGATAAATTGTACCCAAAACCATCTAGAAAACGTTTTAACATAACAATATCAGCATCACACGAAAGGAGTGATACAAATGGCTTCATTCCAGAAATACAAAACAAAAAACGGCGAAAAATAGATGTTTAAAATGGATGTGGGAATCGATCCCGCGACTGGAAAGAGAAAAACAACAACTGCAAAAAGAACTAGACAATTAGTGAAGCGGCAAACTTATGTATTTTTTCGGTCCTTTGTCAAATGTTGGGGTGGGGCCTACGGCCTTACCCCACATGGACCCCGATTCTTTTATACTTGTATGTAAGCAGGATCCTTGCCCTTGCCCGCTCGAAGTTCCTGAATCCATACGCATTTCGCTTCATCACTTTCGTGTGGTTATTGATCCCTTCCAAAAAGCTATTCGTGTAGCCAAAAATAAAACTGTTCAGGATTTCCATTTCCCAATTCCTCAAAGTCCGAACACAGCGTTGAAACGCTTCAATCCCTGACTCTTCGACCCGTTGATAAAATTGGTGCAATTCTTCCTTGGTTTGAAGGATGCCTTCCGCCCCATTATCTTTGGCCAGCTCCAGCCAACGGCAAAAGACCTCTTTCCGTTCATAGGCTTTCTTCAGCGCCTCCGACTTCTGGAGGTATCGGTTGAAATACCAGCGTTCCTTTGCGCTTAGTTCCTCCTTCTTTTTGTAAAAATATCCGCCTCATCCGCTTGCATTTCTTCCGGTCATACTCACTCCATACGGCCTGCTCGTTCCTTCTCACCTGATCCAGCGCCCCATACACATACCGGCAATCATGAAACCGGTCGGCGATGATCAAGGGGCGGTCCAGCGCCTCCCGCACGGCCAGCTTAAAGGAATGGCTCATGTCCGTAATGACCGTTTCCACCTGGGCCCCATCCTTTTTCAGGTAACGGCTGATGGTTTTCTTCTTCCGATTGGGCAAAATCCTGCGGTTCTCCCGTCTGGCCGTCGGCAATGATCACCTGATACTTCCCGGCGCGCGTATCCCCTTTCTATTCATCGATGGCGATCACTTTCGGCAAATTCGGGATGACCTTGCAATTCCTTTTTTACCACCGCATCAAAACGCCGGATCACCGTCGAAACCGAGGCTCCGAACTGGAAAGCCAGGTGTCTTTGAATGTTTTGGCATGAATGCTTCGCACATTCACGGCCTGGTTCCACTCTTTGGAAAACCGCTGATACCGCTCAACGAACGGATTTTCTTCCGCGAACCGTTTTCCGCACGCTTGGCAGACATATCTTCTTTTTCTGTAAAAAATGACCGTCGGGCGCTCAAACCATTTGAAATGCCGGATCTTTTGAATGCGGTAGTCGTGGATTTTTCTCCCTTCCGTATCGCAGCGGGGGCAACGGTGGGGCTTCACAGGCATTTCGACGTAAAGGTGAATCGAATGTTCACCGATTTCCACTTTATTGATTTTCACATCTTTCAAACCGGGGAGAAATAGGTTACGATTCAATGGACACGTGGCTCCTTTCTTTGTTGGTTGACCAGATCCGGTATAAAAGAAATCGGAGCCCACGTGTCTTATTTTTTGAATTGTTTCCAAACCCCAACAAATAGTATAGAGCCAATTTTCGATCAAACAGAGGAAAAATAAAACGCGGCATTGGCAAACCGCCAAAACCGCGTGATTGCTAGTAAGCGGAAGACGGGACTCGAACCCGCGACCCTCACCTTGGGAAGGTGATGTTCTACCAACTGAACTACTTCCGCACGGGTATATTTCGGGGAATTTGAACTTCGCCCCTTGTCTGATCGGAGGTCTGCTTCCTGAACCGGACCGGCTCAACTGCCGGCAAGGCTGATTCTTTAAATGGAGGGGGACGGATTCGAACCGCCGAACCCATAAGGGAGCGGATTTACAGTCCGCCGCGTTTAGCCACTTCGCTACCCCTCCGTATGATGCCGACTGCAGGACTTGAACCCGCAACCCACTGATTACGATTCAGTTGCTCTACCAATTGAGCTAAGTCGGCCTGTTGAAGAAGAATGTTGAGTTCCGTTTTGTTTCAGCCGTCCCGCTCCCGGTTCGTCGTTTCAAGGGGAACGATGGGTTTTCGCCCGTATTGGCCACATGCCTTTGCGTTTCAAGGCGTATGCGGCGGACTTTTTTCTACCGACAAAGTGTATTATAAAGGAGAAATGAGACCTAGTCAAGCCCCCGCAATCATTTATTTACAGGGATTTGTTCGCCCCCATTAAATTTTTCCGTGAGGCCTGGCCTCCATCCGCCGCAAAGAACAGCCTCCGATCAGACGGAAGAGAGACATTTCGCTCAAAAGCCGGGCCGCCGGCCGCAAGGAGATTGACCCATAGGGCGCGCGACTGTGGAAAATAAATATCCGCGATCATTTTTGCATGCTGTCCGATTCGCGCCCGGGCGCCAATGCGGCCCCCGAACCGTTTTAAGCGCGGGCCGGATCCCATAAGCAACAGTCAAAAAACCGCCAAAGCACCGGCCCGATTCCGGACGCCCGGCAGCAGGCCCGAAGCTTTTTCCGAAGGGCGAAAACATTGTATAATGGAAAAAAAGGAGCTGGAACCATGAAAAAAATCGCTTTTGAAGAAGAATGGAAGCGGGGAAAGATTCCTTGCGAACTGTTCCTGCATGATCCGCCTTCCGACGGTTTGGCCATCGTTCTTCCCGGCCGGGGATACACGGCGAAGGCGCCGCTCCTCTACTATGCCTCCAAGTATTACTTCCAAAAAGGGTTTGACCTTTTGCAAATCCATTATCACGACATCCTCCCTTTCGCAAACGAATCCGAATTTATTACGGCTGTCCTGGAAACGGTCCGAAACTTTTTAAACCGGCACCCGTACGCCAATTTCTGCATCGTGGCCAAATCGATCGGGACCATCGCCCTCGCCCGGCTGTGCAAATGGGACAAATTCCGGGAAGCGAAAGCCCTCTGGCTCACTCCTCTCCTGCACAGGGACGATGTCTTTCAAGGGTTGAAAAACAGCCGGCAAAAGGGGCTCGTTGCCATCGGTAACGCGGACCCGGCGTATGCCGACGAAAGGTTTCAGGAATTAAAGGCCAATCCGAATTTGGATCTTCTTTTGATCCCCGGTGCCGATCACAGCCTGGAACTGGAAATGGATATCGAAGGTTCGATCGATATTTTAAAGACTTTGCTTGCCGCCGTAAAAAAACTTTAATCAACGCCAACCCGCCTGCGGAACGGGCATGGTTTTCGCTTCCAAATCCGAAGAACCGGAGGAAAATCGGCTCCCGGCTTTGTCCCCCAGCGGCCTGATTTTCCCTAAAGTTTTGCGTCCGGCCCCTTTTCCGCAACTTAGGCGCCTTTTATCCTTTACCTTCCGGCACTTTTGCATCTTTCCCAAACGACACAAGAAAGGAATCTTGCCAATGGAATCCGTCCGGATACGCGAGATCGTCCTCCATCATATCCATATCGGCCTGAAACGGCCTTTTCTCGCCAGTCACGGCGCCACCCGGCAGAAAACGATTTGCCTGGTCGAAGCCGTCGACGCAGACGGGGTTTCCGGCTGGGGCGAAACGGTTGCCCTGCCCGGACCTTTTTATAACGAGGAAACCTACGAAACCGCCGTGCATATCTTGAAAGATTTTATCATTCCGGCCGTGTTGGGGAAAACCTTCGGCCATCCCCGGGGCATTCGGCCGGCGGTCTCGATGATCAAACGGAATTATATGGCAAAAGCGGCGATGGAGACCGCCCTCTGGGACCTGTACGCCAGGAAAAACGGGAAGCCCCTCTATCAATTGCTCGGCGGAAAAAACCGGCTGGTGGCAGCGGGAAAAAGCATCGGGATGCAGGAATCCCCGGCCCGGCTGGCGGAAAAAGTCGAAAAAGCCCTCCAGGAAGGTTTTCAAAAGATCAAAATAAAAATATCCCCCGGAAAGGATTTGGCCTATGTCGGGGCGGTGCGGAAACAATTCCCCGATATCCCTTTGATGGCCGACGCGAATTCTGCATACACCCTAAAAGACATGGACCGGCTGAAGGCATTGGACGAATACGGGCTCTTGATGATCGAGCAACCCTTCGCCTCCGACGATCTGATCGATCATGCCCGTTTGCAAAGGGAGCTGAAGACGCCGGTCTGTCTGGACGAAAGCATTTTAAGCGCGGAAGACGCCCGGAAAGCCGCGGAGATCGGCAGCTGCCGGATCATTAACATCAAGATCGGACGGGTCGGGGGAATCCATGAAGCGGTGCGCATCCATGACCTGTGTCGGGAAAAGGGGATCCCGGTATGGTGCGGCGGAATGCTGGAGACCGGCATCGGCCGGGCGATGAACCTGCATCTTTCAACCTTGCCCAACTTTTCCATCCCCGGGGACAACACCCCCCCGGCGGAATATTTGGAAACGGATATCGTCGAGCCGGAAATCAGGATGACAAACGGTGTGATCGAAGTGCCCGACCGCCCCGGCTTCGGCTTTGCGGTGGACCGGAAGAAGATCGCCCGGCTGCTGATCCATCGGGAATCTTTTCGAGCATAAAAAGGAAGCGAGGGAGCGTTCGATAAAAGTGGGGGGGAAGAACATGTGGAATCATACGGAAGTCACCCGAAGATTATCCATTCAATACCCGATTATCCAAGCGGGAATGGCGGGCGGGATCACGACGCCCGAACTGGTGGCCGCCGTATCCGATGCGGGCGGTCTGGGGATGATCGGGGCGGGTTATATGACACCGGAAAAATTGGCGGCGGATATTCAAAAGATCCGAGAATTGACTTCCAAACCTTTCGGCGTCAATCTGTTTGTCCCCGAACATCCGGCCGTCATTCAAGAAGAAATTGACAGGGCCAATCAACTGCTGGAACCCATCCGCCAAATGTTAGGAATCGCAAAAAAGCAGGAGGTCCCGGAAATCGACACCTCCGTTTTCGATGAAATGATTCAAATCGTCTTGAAATATGAAGTACCCGTTTGCAGTTTCACCTTCGGCATTCCCGGGAGCGAAACGATCCGTCAATTAAAGAAGCGGGGGATCGTCACCATCGGAACGGCCACCACGGTAAAGGAAGCCGTCATGAATGAAGAGGCGGGCATGGATATGGTCGTGGTCCAAGGCAGCGAAGCCGGGGGACATAGGGGCAGTTTTGCGGAACCCTTCGATCAATCCATGATCGGAAACCTGGCCCTTATTCCGCAAGCGGCGGATCATGTTTCCATCCCGATTATCGCCGCCGGAGGCATCATGGACGGCAGAGGCGTTTTCGCTTCCCTCATACTGGGAGCCCAGGCGGTCCAAATGGGAACGGCCTTTGTTGCCTGCAAAGAAAGCGGGGCGCATGAACGGCACAAACAAGCGATTTTAAACGCCTCCGAAGAACAGGCGGTCATCACCTCGGCATTCAGCGGCAAACCGGCCCGGGGATTAATCAATGAATTTATCCTGCGGATGAAAGGACATGAGGATGCCCTGCCCTCCTTCCCCATTCAACATATGCTCACCCGGGATATCCGGTCCGAAGCCGCAAAACAGAACAAGAAAGAGTGGATGTCCCTTTGGTGCGGGCAAAATCCGCGGCTGAGCGAAAACGTGCCTGCCGCGGAACTGATCGAAACCATCGCCCGTCAAGTGGAAACCATCATCCATCGATTCCAGACCTAAATGGCGGTTTGCCCGTGCCATTTTCAGGTCATCTCAAGGGCGGCGGGAACGGAGAAGGCGGAGATCAGGGCCTTGCCGGATGAAACCGTCTTGCGGGGTTTCTCCTGCCGGTTCAGCCTTGAAAGGGGAAAAGGCAATACCCGCGAAAACGAAGGCTAAACTTTGGACTTCCCGGCAACTGAACAACCCGACAAGCGGCGATATCCCGAAAACGAAGCGTCCGGAACGGCATTTTCCCGCACGGGCAGGTGTGCGAGGTCCGCTTCGAACCGGTTTGATTTGATGCGGACCGGAGAGAAAAAACGGACAGCTCCCATCATAGCCTCAGTGCCCCGCTCCCCTTCGGACTTTACTTCCCGATATCCATCAGGTTCTGGTTCCACAGGCGTTTCGCATTGGCGATGAGGGATTGGGTGCCGACGATCAGGATCGCATCCACGTCCCGCTCCCTCATGACCGCTTTCACCGCCGCCTCCAAGGGATGGATCTCCGCCACGCGGTCCGTCAACGACCGGGCATAAACAAGCGCGTCCGCCGGAAAGGTTAAATAGGAGATGTCCGGGCTGGTGATCAACAGTTTTTTTGAAAACTCGCTCACGACCCGGATGACGCCCTTGTAATCCTTGTCGGCCGGCACTCCCACGATGGAGACGACATTTTTCCTTCCCATGCTTTCGATGACTTCTTTCACATAGGCGGCCGATTTTTCATTGATGGCCCCATCCACGATGACGGCCGGATTCCGGTCGATGAGCTCGCATCTCCCCGGCCATCGGATGGCGGCGAAGCAACGCTCCACCGTCTGATAAGGGAGGGCGCCCCCATATACATCTTCGCAAACCTTGACCGCCACAGCCGCATTCACCGCCTGGAATGCACCCAGCAGGGACAGCCGCAAACGGGGATAGAAGGCCCTCGGCGTCCTTACATCAAAACAAGTGCCCGTTTCCCCTGGCGAGATATTTTCCGCCAAAAAATCTTCCCCATAGTAAAAAACATGGGCCGGCGCCAAATCGTCCATCCGCACCTTGATTTTGGGAAGCGTCTCCCCTTGTCCGCTGACATACACGAATTTCGTTTTTGGCTTGATGATCCCCAGCTTGTGGGAAACGACGTCGTCCATGGTGGGGCCGAGGTGCGTCATATGCTCTTCCATGACCGGCGTAATGACCGCCCATTCATTGTCCAATATATTCACATCATCAAACTTCCCGCCCCTGCCGCATTCGATCACGTTGATATCCGTATTCTTCTCTTTGAACCAGAGGCAGGCGACGGCCAACGCCAGGCCGATCGGCCCCTGATATTCATCATCCCGGAGTCCCGATTCGATCTCGGTGAACGGACCGAGGATCTCGTTCGCCAAACGGATGAAATCCCCGTCCGGGATCGCCTTTCCGTCAATCCGGATCCTTTCATTAAAAGCGACAAGGTGGGGAGAGGTGAACAGGCCGACTTTCCAGCCCAAATGGCTGAGCAAGGAGGAAATTAGCCGGGCAGTGGAGCCCTTTCCTTTGCTGCCGGCCACAAGGATGAATTTTTGACCGCGGTCGGGGGAACCGAGGAGGCGGAACAGCTTTCGCGTCAGTTCCGGCTTCCTGACCTCGGCATCCCGCTTTTCCTTGATATTCCCGACCGCCCGCAAATAGGACCGGTAAATGAGGTCCTCCGCTTCTTTTCTGGTATGGATGCCGTTCATTTGACTTTCGCCCTTTCCTCCGAAAGGGAGGCAAAAATGATGAGGGGAGAGATCACGAGGACCAGCAAGAGACGCTGGACATTATTTTCGACCAGGCTGAAAATGGTAAAATATAAAGCGATCATCGGCAAACTTAATTTATTGATATGTTTTTTCAGCAAAAATTTCGTGCTCCTTCTCACCCGGACGACCGTCCCGATATTCGGGATGCCGAGATCGAATCGGACGGTCGCCGGTATCCCGATATACAGGTGGCTGTCGATAAACTCATTCTCGATCTTGATCACTTCGCCCGCATTGCCCGTGTCCAATAAAGGACGGGCAATTCCACTTCCTTTTGGTTATAGGAAACGATCACCCGGTCATTTTCTTCCAGGCCGAGGAATTTGACGATGTTCGGATGGATCCTGCACAGCCGGTGGTTCTCGTCAAACGGGTAAATGTATCCCACCCGTAAATCCAATTCCCGATAGCCGACGAAGATCTGGCCGACCGACCGCAAAAGGGCATGATAGCCGCCCCTGATTTCCGCAAACAGCCTTCGCAAAAATGAGGGATCGGCGTCCCCGCCGCTTTTCATGATCGCCAAACGGTCCGCTTGCCCGCCATCCAATCCGAGCAATAACATTTGATACCGGTTGATGAACACCTTGTTTTTTAACTGCTTGTTTTCATGTTCCTTAAGCCCCAGCTTCATCCGGTATCCGTTCGATATATGGATCAATTCCACCTGATCGCCGTATTTTTCGATCAAATCCTTCGTGGCGAAAACGGCATTCTCATTGATATGCTCAATCTTCGGGATCCCGCGCCGGACAAATTGATAAGGTTCTTTGCGGATGATGACGGTCGGGCTGTCAAATCCGATCCGTTCCAACAAACGTTTCGAAGCTTTCGCTTTGCCGGATTCGATGTCCGGATTGGCGAAGATCATGCAGCGGGCCTTGCGCCCCGATTCACCTTCCGCCGTCGCGAACAAAAAATTTTGCAGGCCCAATCTTTCGCAATCTGTAGGGTTCAATTCGATTTGCAACCGGGCGACGGCCGAATAGTTTTCCATCCGTTCAAATTTAGCGCTGTCCATTTACGCATGCCCCTTTTTGAATGTTCCGACAATCTCGATCAACGATTGGATGATTGCGGCATAACCGGCGATATTGGATCGCGGATCCCGGAAAGACCGGTTGATTTCCATTTGGACGGCACGAATTTTCAACGTGTTTTTGGCGAAATAGGTGATCTGCCGGGGTGGGATGCCTTGAACACGCTGTCGGTTTTCACGTTTTTAATGCCGTTTTTATGGAAGATTTTTCTTATGATCTCCAACGATTCCCCGTCTACGGATTCCCCGTTCAGCGTCCCCAGATCGATATCGAAATCCCTGTCGGGGGATGCGCCGTGGATATCGATGACGAGATCGATCGGATACCGGGCGCAAAGGTCCCGCAGGGCCTCCTTATACCTTCCTCCGATTACATAATTGGGATCCTCTTCGGATATCCGGGTGCTAAAGATGCTGAAACAATTGGTGGCCATTTGGACGATTTGGGCGATCGAACCCGTGTGCATGTCCGCATGTTTGACCCGGTTGTTCCGGATATGGTTCACCGAATGGGGGGCCGAAATGACGATATTTCCCTCCCCCAGCTTGATCGCGAATGGCCGCAGGGAAAAATCCAGCCCGTTGTATCGGTCACAGGAAAACTGTTCTTCGATCAGGATCGCCGCATTTCGCAGAAGATCAGGGTTCAGCATGGAAGAACTCCTTCATCCGGAATGATCACCAATAATATTATTACAAAACTCCCGTTTCAACAAATGGATTTTGCGGCGGCCCATGAAAGGTATCGGGACCGGTCATTTTCACCCTCTCAGATCACAGAGGAGCGCACAGCGGGCGGCAGACCGGCAACGGTCCGTTCCCGCCAAAACGGGCAGACGGCCGCAGCCATGGTCCGGGGGAAGCCAAACTGCCCTCCGCGCGAGCGAGATGCTGAACATCGGCCGGCGGACCTTCACTCCTGAGGCGGTCGTGCCGGTTGCCGATGAGGCGCCCGCTTGCCGCGGAGGGGACCGATCAAAACCGGAAATATTTGCAGAAGGCTTTTTGGAAAAAGCCGAAAAAAAGGAGCCTCCCGCTTCCAAGTCATGCAGAATAACCGAAACCGCACATGCCTGCTAGAATACCCGCCGGCCAAAGGCCGGAAGGGAATTTTCCAATAACGGCTGGAATTTTGGAGCCATTCGATAAAAAAAGCTATCTCAAAGGCCGTGATGCCGGCCTTTTAAAGATAGCTTCGCGGTTCGGGCGGGATCCCTTCCGCCCATTTTGCCTTTTGTCCCGGCGGAAAAGGGCCGCCGCCAACGGAATTGGCCTTTCCGCGAGTTCATCTTACCTTCGCCGAGGAGCCGCCTTTTCCCATGCGGTTTCTGCTGTTTGGGTTCGGCTGCCGCGATGGAAAGAAGGGCCGCGTTTTGCGCCCGAACCTCCACCCGCCTTGCTGCCCGGGCGGGATAGCGCCCGCTTCATTCAGGCGTTCCGTTAACCTGCCCTCTCCTTCCGCCGGTTTGCCGGTTTGATCAGGGAGGCCCTGGACCAAAGCTTCTTTTCAAAGGGGAACGGGGGAAGATGGCGGCTTCCGCCCCGTCAGATGGTCCGGGGCAAACCGTTTTCCCAAGGTCTTTTTATCGAACGAACAGCAAATCCGGTTCGCTTAAATATTTTTTCAGGTCGTTTAGCGCCTTTTGCGCCAGAACGCCGTCGATCAAGCGATGATCGTAGCTGAGCGATAGTGCCATCATCGGGGCGATTTCAATCGAGTCATCCACAACGACCGGTTTTTTCTCAATTCGGCCGATGCCTAAAATGCTCGATTCCGGATGGTTGATGATCGGCGTAAACCAAGCCCCTTCCGCCGAACCGATATTCGAGATCGTACACGTCGATCCCGTCATTTCATCCGCTTTGATGGTACCATTCCTTGCTTTTTCCGCAAGCTCTTGAATTTCTTTCGCGATTTGGAATAACGATTTTTGATCGGCATGTCTGATCACCGGAACAACCAGGCCCCGTTCGGTATCGGCGGCAAAGCCGATATGGTAGTCTTCCTTTACGATGATTTCCTCCCGCTCATCATCGATCGAGGCGTTCAGCATCGGGTATTTTTTCAGCACGGCCGTCAACGCTTTGACCGCATATGCCAAATAGGTGAGTTTAATTCCCTCTTCGGCGGCGAACGCTTTCATCCGCTGCCGGTGTTCCACCAGCTTTGCGACATTCGCCTCATCAAAATGGGTGACGTGGGGAATCGTCGATTTCGAATGAACCATGGCGTTTGCGATGGCCTTTCGAATGCCGGTAAGTGGAATTCTGCGCTGGCTTTGCGGGATTTCCCGCGCCGGTTCCTTGCCGGCCTTCGTTTCTTTTTCCGCTTCCGCTTGTTCGGATCTCCGCTTGGCGATGACGGCGTCGACGTCGCTTTTCAATATTCTTCCCTTCGGGCCGGTCGGCGTCACTTCTTCAAGATTCACCTGATGTTCCCTGGCAAATTTGCGCACGGAGGGCGCCGCTTTCACGAACCGGTTCGGCTGCTTTCCGTCTTCCCTTTGTTTTGCCGCGTTTCGGACATCTTCTTCGGTGACCTTGCCGTTCGGGCCGGTGGGTGTGACAAGGCGCCAATCCACTCCAAGCTCTTTGGCCAATTTTTTTACACGCGGCGTCGCCCTTTTCTCAACCGGAACCTCCGGCACGCCCCTTTCCTCGGCTGTCTCCCCTTCCGCTTTTTCCTGTTCCCGCGGGGAATCCGCGGCTGCAGCGGCCGTTTCAATCACGGCCAATACATCCCCGACGGCGGCCGTTTCGCCCCGTTTTTTTCTGATTTCTTTGACAACGCCCGATTCCGGGGCCTCAATCTCCGAGACGGCCTTTTCCGTCTGCACTTCCACAAGGGTATCGCCTTTTTCCACAGGATCCCCTTCCGAGACGTGCCAGAAGGTGATCAAACTCTCATCGAGGGTATCGGACAGGCGGGGCAAATTCACTTCGATTAACATGGGGCTACCTCCCGTTTGGAAGTCGATTTTATTCGTTGACGAGTTTCATCGCTTCTTGAAAAATTTTGTCGGCGTTCGGCAGGACGAATTGTTCGAGCGGACGGCTGTAGGGAATCGGCACATCCGGAACGGCCAGCCTGCGGACCGGCGCATCCAAATCATACAAGCATTCTTCGGCGGCAAGTGCGGCGATTTCCGCCGTCATGCCGTACGACAAATAATCTTCATCGACGACGAGCAAACGGTGCGTCTTTTTGATCGACTGAAGGATCGTTTCACGGTCGAGCGGGACGAGGGTGCGCAAATCGATGACTTCCGCTTGAACGCCGTGTTCCTCCAGCTTTTTCGCCGCTTCCAGCGCGTGATGGACCGTCATTTGGATGCCCACGATCGTAAGATCCGTCCCTTCCCTCACCACGTTCGCCTTGCCGATCGGCACGGTATACGCTTCTTCCGGCACATGTCCGACGGACGCGTCCAGCTGGTCCATCCAGCCCAATCCTTGCAATGTCTTATGAAACATAAAGACGACTGGGTTATCATCCCGGATGGCGGAAATCATCATCCCTTTCAAATCGTACGGGGTGGAGGGCGCCACCACTTTCATGCCCGGCAGATGGGCAAAAGTGGCGTACAAGGTTTGCGAATGCTGGGCGGCGTCGCTGTATCCCCCGCCGACGGCGGTCATCAGCACGATCGGCAGCTTGACCCGTCCTCCCGACATATACGGAATCTTTGCCATATGGTTATAAATTTGGTCCATACAGACGCCGAAGAAATCGACGAACATCAATTCGACGATCGGCCGCATCCCTTCGGAAGCCGCGCCTATGGCGGCGCCGATAAATGCGGTTTCGGAAATCGGTGTATCCATCACCCGTTCAGGTCCGAACTTTTGGTACAACCCTTCCGTCGCCCCGAAGATGCCGCCGTATACGCCGACATCCTCCCCCACGACGAACACGTTCGGATCCCTTTCCATTTCCAAACGGATCGCTTCGGCAATCGCTTTATTTCCCGTTAACAGGCGTTTCTTCGTCTTTTGCATTTGGATGACCCCTTTCCATCGCGTTTTACACAAACAAATCCTTCAAAGCATCTTCCGGTTCCGGATAATCGCTTTCGCGGGCGAACTGATAAGCGGCGTCGACTTCCCGTTTTGCCTGATTTTCCAACTCGGCCAGCCGTTGTTCCTCGATCCCATGCTCTTTCATCAAATATTGGCGCATCCGGACAATCGGATCCTTTTCCCTTAACAAAGTCACTTCCTTCTTATCCCGATAAACTTCCGGGTCCCCTTGGAAGTGCCCCATATAACGGTAAGTCTCGATTTCAATAATCGACGGCCCTTCTCCCTTTCTCGCCCGCTCCACCGCTTCTTTGGAAACGCGGTACATTTCGATCGGGTCATTTTCTTTCACATAATATCCTTTCGCGCCATAAGCGGCCGCCCGGATATCGTTCGAAGGAACCGCTGTGGACGCGGATTTCGGAACCGATATCCCGTATTGATTGTTTTCGATCACGATAATCAGCGGCAGATTCCAAAGCGAAGCCAGATTTAACGATTCATGGAAAGCGCCCTGGTTGGCCGCGCCCTCCCCGATAAAAGCGACGGCTACCCAGTCCGTTCCCTTTTTCTTCGCGGCAAGCGCCGCGCCAACAGCATGGGGAATGCCGGCTCCGACAATCCCGCCGCAAGAAAATTTGACATCGGGATCGAACAAATGCATATGCCCGCCTTTTCCCTTTCCGAGTCCTGTCACTTTCCCGAAGATTTCGGCGGTCATCCGGTTTAAATCGACACCTTTCGCGATCGCGTGATGGTGCGGCCGGTGCGGAGACGTCACCGTATCTTCTTTCTTCAGATGAATGCATATGCCGACGGCGGCCGGTTCCTGCCCCGTCGCCAGATGCATTTCACCGGGCACGGGCCCCGCACCGATATTGAAGACGGGGTTCTTTCCTTCGGCGTAGGCTTCGGCCATTTTGTCCTCGTAATAACGGATTTTGTACATCGTTTCATACATCCAAAGCAGGTGATCGATCGGAATCGCCAATTTACTCTCCTCCTTCAGTTAAAAATAAAGCGCTTCCATTAAGAGTATATATGCAAAAAGCATGCCAATGGCCAGAAAGCGGGCAGCCGGCCGCGAAACGCCCATCCTTTCTTTCAAACCCGAGCCCGATCATAAAAAAAAAGTGTCCCATTTTGAAACACTTTGTTGTTACATATTGATACAATTTGATACAAAATGAAACATTAATAAGCGATGTTATATTTTTTCATTTGCCGGTAAAAAGTGCTCCTGGAAATTCCCAGCTGCCTGGCCGCTTTGGAAATATTCCCGTTGCATACATACAGCGCCCGGATGATCGATTGTTTTTTAATATCGTCGCGATGCAACGCCGCCTCTTCCATTTTCGGCCTTGGAAAGATTTGAAACACTTCATCCGGCAAATCCTTTGCGGATAAAACGGGGTCCGTCGTCCGGTTCAGCGTCCTTTCGATGATATTTTGCAATTCCCGGATATTCCCGGGCCAGTCGTACTGCATCAGCACTTCCAAAAAGTCCGGCCGGATTTCCGGAAAGGGTTTGTTTAATTTTTGACAAAGCTTGCCGATAAAGTGCCGGGCAAGAAGGGGGATGTCCTCCTTTCTTTCCCGCAAAGGCGGCAAGGTGATCGGCATGACGTTCAGGCGAAAGAACAGATCTTCCCTGAAGCTCCCCTTTTGCACTTCTTCCCGGAGGTTTTTATTCGTCGCCGCAATGATGCGGACATCCACCGGGATCACTTTATGGCCGCCGATCCGCGTCACTTCTTTTTCCTGAATGACGCGCAAAAGAAGGACTTGCATCTCCAGCGACATCTCGCCGATTTCATCCAAAAAGAGGGTGCCGCCGTCAGCAAGTTCGAATTTTCCCGCGCTTCCGCCTTTTTTCGCCCCGGTAAAAGCCCCCTCGACATAGCCAAACAGTTCGCTGCCGAGCAGATCGCGGGGGATTCCGCCGCAATTGATGGCAATAAACGGCTTGTTTCTCCGCTTGCTGGCATTATGGATGGCTTGGGCGAGCATTTCTTTTCCCGTTCCGCTTTCCCCCATGATCAAAACGTTGGAGTCGGTCGCAGCAGCGAGTTTGGCTTCATTCAGTTTTTGGAGGAAGTGCGATTCTTGGCCGATGATATCATCAAAGGTTATTTTTGCCTGGTTTCCCGACAAATGATTGACGAATTGGCGCACTTTTTGGATCTCTTTCAACATAACCATCGAACCGATCCAATGGCTGTCTTTATAGATGGGGATTTTGTCGACCATGACATGATGGATGTTTCCCGACGGCTTCACCTTTAAATGGAGTTCTTTGTTTTGCAGATTGACAGGCCGGTTGGACGGGATCGACAAGTTTGCAAAAATCTCGTTGATCCTTTTTCCTTCCAGATGCCGGTCGAGGCAGAGGAGTTTCTTCAGCTGATCGTTCGCCTTGATAATCTTTCCTTCCGTGTCAATGATGAGGATGCCTTCCTTCATGTTATTGGTTGTCGCTTCCAGGAACCTTTGCATCATCATATTTTTTTCGGCATTTTCATTTAATTTCAATTGATATTCAATGGCTTTGACCGCGGAAACCACCATGCCCAACGTGTGCGGATGGACTTTTTCATATGGACCGGACACATTCAGCACTCCGATGATGCGGCCCTTGGAATCATGGATCGGGGCCGCGGAACAAGTCCATGATTGGCATATTTGCGAATAATGTTCCTCGGCAAAGATTTGTACAGGCTGATCGATCACAATGGACGTGCCGATCGCATTGGTGCCCATCATCCGTTCGCTCCAATCCGCCCCTTCGACAAAGCGGATCTTCTCCGCCATTTCCAACGTCTCGGGATCGCCGATTGATTTCAGCAGCTGCCCGTTTTCATTGCAAAGAATGACTAAAAAGCCCGATCCCTTCACGATGGAATAAAGCCCCTCCATCAACGGTATCGATAAATCGATCAGGTATTGATATTGTTCCTTGTTGATCGGTTTGATGCGGCCATATGGCCGGAAAGGATCGACCTTCCATTTTTTTGAACGGATCCACGATTCCTTGACGATGGGAGAAAGCCTTTCGTCCAGCTCATCATTGAAAATAAAGCGCTTCCAATTTTCTTTGACAATCTCCCGTTGGCTGTTCACGTCAACCGCCTCCATATGAACAGTTTGGTGGTTCCCGAAAGAATGAGAAACGAGATTTCAGCCGTGTCCTTCATCGATGGTTCGCATGGATGCGCAAGCCGGACGGCTTTTGTCCTTGAGTTAATTGCACCTATTTCTATTATAAAGCAAATCCTGTCCGCGGGCCGTCGGAAAAGTTTCCTTCCGCAAGTTTTCCCGCGAACGGATGGCCGGTTTCATTGGCTCCGCCATGTTCAATATCCCGGTGATTTTCCCGTTTATCGTGCCTTCACTTTTAAGCCTCAAAGGTTTGGGCGATTCCTGCGGGCAGCCCCCGCGATTTACAAAAAGGCAAGTTTAAACGAAGCATTTCCCGCCAGGCGTGCGGCCATTTCCCTGCTTTTTCGGGGGCCGGATATGTCAGGATAGGTTTTTCGTTTACCGGCTGAACCCCAGCTGCAGGGACTTGGCCGGGTTTTCCTGGCCCATCTTCGATATTCAGCATCCCCTGTTTCCGCGGCCGCCGGCCGCACCGCATCACCGGCGCCTCTGGTATTTTGCTTTGTTTTTCCGTAAGAACAAGGAAGGATGATTTAGATCGGTTGAACCTGCAGCAAATATTTGAAATAATGAATTTAAGTAAAAAACGAATCGAATGGGCAGGAAATCTAAATAAGGAAGTGGGTTTATTGAAAACAAATATAAACAAAGAGGTTTTTTCATGGCTGAAAACGATCTTCTTCTCATTGGTCATCGTCGCGATCTGCCGGCACTTCTTATTTTCTCCTTCAACCGTTTACGGAGAATCGATGTCCCCCACATTGAAAGATCATGAAAAAATCATTATCAGCAAGGTCAGCAAATTGGAGCATTTCGATGTGATCGTCTTTCATGCCCCGGATGCGGACGCATACTATATCAAAAGGATTATCGGTCTTCCCGGAGACCGGATTGAAGTAAAGGATGACACACTATATATCAACGACAAACCTTATAAAGAGCCATATCTGAAGCCCAATCGGAACCATCTATGGGCGGGCGGCAATTTTACAGAGGATTTTACATTAAAAGAAATAACCGGAAAATCAAAAGTGCCAAAGGGCCACCTCTTTGTCATGGGCGATAATCGGCCGGTCAGCAAGGACAGCCGGCATTTTAAATTCATCCCGATTAAATCTGTGATTGGCGAGGTAAAATTCAGGTTTTATCCTTTAAAAAAAATCGGAATTCCTGAGTAAGATCTTCATGGACTTGAATTTATAAGCATTTTTATCCCAAAATCTTGGCAATTCGGGATGATTATTCCCCCAATGGCCACGAACCTGACATGAACGGCCAGGAGTGATCCTGGCTTTTTATTATGATGACTATCACCATATTAAGGGAAGGCAAGCATGAAAGAATTTATTTCCAGCCTTCTTTATATTACGAGTTGGCTAATATTTGTGCTGTCTGGATATTTGTTGTTCTGGGTCATAGTGATGCCCGGCATTGCATTTATACCTTTTGGTTTAACATTCATTTCCGGTTTGTTATGCCGTTTTTTGTCTACAAAGCTAATTAAGAAATAAATCCTCATGATTCTGCTGTCGGATGTTCATTTCATGCGCTTTATCCGCTGTCCGAAAGCCAAAGGTTATAATATTGCCTTATTTATAAAAAATCAAGGGCGTATGGGCCACTCCAATATTTGACAAGAGAAATCGGAAATTTCATTTTATCGGCAAAATGTCGGCAATAACGGAAAAATAAAATCGAGTAGGAGGGGGCGGCTAACCCCCGTCCCCTCACACCACCTAGCATGCGGGTCCGCACTAGGCGGTTCGTCAACCTTGACGGAGCTCCTTCCGCGGGATGAGATTCAGGTCTTGCCGGGCTGTGCTCAGCCCTCTGACTGAGGCCCTCCGGGCTTCACCCATCTTTCCTTGAAAGAGTTCCGTCAGGAATTCTGCTTCAGCGCATTGCGTCTCGAAAGAGTTTGATCCATCCCCGAATTGACGTTCAGCCCTTCCCTTTTCAGGCGTCCCTTACTCAGGTACTATGGCCTCTGCTGACTCCTGTACGTTCAGCAAAACCTCTCGATTTTGGTTGCCATCCTTAGAAGGCGTATCGTACAGGCCTCCCCGGATAAGAGTGCGGACTTTCCACTCATGCACCTGCCCAATATACCTCCACAGCCCTTGGCGGCTTGGGACTTCGTCTTGTTTCGCAGACTCGTCCGACTGTGACGGCCTCCGATTGGGTTCGTGTACCTCAGGTCGAGTGTTTGCCTCCAGCTTCCTTCAGATTCCGCCTCACGGCGGACACCCTTGCCTTCAGCTAACGGTAGGCGCTCGCCAGCCCCCGTTCGGGACTTTCACCCTATAGCGTCGCACCCATGCCGGGCGTACAAAAATACCGGCGTCCCGTTGACTTGGGACGCCGGTTCGCCGCCGCAAGCGGCATTCCCAATCCAAAAGCGGCGGGGCTTGTTTTCTGCGCGGGTAAAACCGCCGCTTCTTTCCGGATGGATCCGATCCGCCAACGTCCGCCGGTTTCGCTCCGTTTTACGGCTCGAATTTTTTCAAAACGATCGTGGCGTTATGGCCGCCGAAACCGAAGGAATTGCTGATCGCCACACGGACGTCTTTCTTTCTCGCCTCGTTCGGCACATAGTCCAAATCGCATTCCGGATCCGGCGTTTCATAATTCATCGTCGGCGGGATGACGCCTTCTTTGATCGCCAATGCCGTAAAGATCGCCTCCACGGCGCCGGTCGCCCCCAGCAAGTGGCCGGTCATCGATTTGGTCGAGCTGACGGGAATCTTGTAGGCGTGTTCGCCGAAGACGGTTTTGATGGCCATCGTTTCAAATTTATCGTTGTATTCCGTGCTCGTCCCGTGGGCGTTGATATAGTCCACTTCCTCCGGGGATACGCCCGCGTCATCGAGGGCCATTTTCATGGCGCGGGCGCCCCCTTCCCCGGCGGGAGCCGGCGCGGTGATATGGTACGCGTCGCCCGTGGCGCCGTATCCGACGATCTCCGCATAAATTTTTGCCCCCCGCTTCAGGGCATGGTTCAATTCCTCCAGGACGACAATACCCGCCCCTTCGCCCATGACGAACCCGTCCCGGTTTTTGTCGAAGGGCCGGGAAGCGGTGTTCGGATCCGGATTGGTCGTCAAAGCCGTGTTGGCGCAGAAGCCGGCGATGGCGATTTTCGTGATCGGGGCCTCCGTCCCGCCGGTAATCATCACATCCGCGTCTCCCCGCTGGATGACTTTAAAGGCGTCGCCGATGGAGTTGGTTCCCGTGGCGCAGGCGGTCACCGTGCAGGAGTTCACCCCTTTCGCCCCCAAAAGGATCGATACCTGCCCGGCGGCCATATCCGGAATCATCATCGGCACGAAAAACGGGCTGACGCGGCGGTATCCCCGCTGGAGAAAGGTTTCAAACTGCCTTTCATAGGTTTCCATGCCGCCGATGCCCGAACCGATCCACACGCCAACCCGGTGGGCATTGCTTTCGTCGATGGAAAGCCCGGCGTCTTTGACCGCCATGAGAGCGGACGCGACGGCAAAATGGGTGAAACGGTCCATTTTCCGCGCATCTTTTTTATCCAAAAAATCCTCAGGGTTGAAATCCTTGACTTCCGCGGCTACTTTGGCGGGAAATTCGTCCTTGTTTACCCGGGTAAGCGGACCGATGCCCGATTTCCCCCGGATGATGTTTTGCCAGGCGGTTTCGGCGTCGTTGCCTACCGGCGTCACGGCGCCGATGCCGGTAATCACAACCCTTCGTTTGATCATTATTTCTCATCTCCTAAACCATTGTTCAACAAATTCGGAATAAAGACATCTACTGGAAAACAAACGGTTCCGTTCCGGATTCATCTTCCCCAGCGCATGGCGAGGGCCCCCCATGTCAGCCCGCCCCCGAAGCCGACCATGACGACGATGTCTCCATCCTTTATTTTACCAGCTTCCACCTCTTCGACAATAGAGATCGGGATCGAGGCCGCGGAGGTGTTCCCGAATTTATTCACCGTGACCGACATCTTTTCCCGGGGCAGCCCGAGCCGCTCCCTGGCCGCTTCCATAATGCGGATATTGGCCTGATGGGGGATGAAAAAGTCCACGTCTTCCGTTTTTAATCCGGCCTTTTCAATGACATGGACGGCGGATTCCCCCATTTGCCGGACGGCGAATTTGAAAACTTCCCGCCCGTTCATGCAAATATATTTGTCTTGGTACAAATATTTGCCGCCCGAACCGTCCGCTCCCAATTCGAAGGAAAGGATCCCTTTGCCGTCGGAAACGGGGCCCATGACGGCGGCGCCGGCCCCGTCCCCGAATAAAACGGCCGTATTCCGGTCGTTCCAGTTGGTGATCTTCGACAATTTTTCCGCGCCGACCACGAGAACGTACCGGTACGCGCCGCTTTCGATAAATTGTTTTGCCGTCACCATCCCGTATATGAAACCGGAACAGGCGGCGCTGATATCCATGGCCGCGGCCTTTTTTGCCCCCAGCCTTTCCTGAAGCACGCAAGAAACCGACGGGAAAGAGTAATCCGGGGTTACGGTGGCGGTCAGGATCAAATCGATGTCCTCGCCCGTAATTCCCGCATTTTCCAGGGCGCGGAGGCTCGCTTCATAGGCCATGTCGGATGTCCCGGTCCGGTCGGAGGCGATCCTTCTTTCTTCGATGCCCGTTCTTGTCCGGATCCATTCATCGGAGGTATCCATCATTTTTTCCAGGTCGAAATTGGTGACCACTTTTTCCGGGATATATCTCCCGATGCCGATAATACCTGCGTTCATTTCCATCACTCCCGCAAACAGGTTCCTAAAAATATACGGCAAGAATTAACATCATCTTTTATGACTTGGTACTAATTTTAGCTCATCTCCGCAAATTTTTCAAATCCGATTTTCTTCCCCGCCTCTGCCAAATTCACGAAAATCTCCGCAACTGTCCGTTATCCGGTCCGCCGGGAGCAGCTCCGTTCCTTCCAGACAGGAGTTCGGCGATCCTTCGCCTTCCCGTTTTTGGCTTCGGCGTCTTCCCGTGCCGGGGAAAATTTTGTACCTGCGCTTTTCAAGCCTATGGTAAACGTCTAAACACATTACAACTGTCCCGCATAGAGTGGATCATAGGGGTACGGGTAAAGGGGGTGAGCAAATTGTCGGAAGAAAAGAAGAAAGCCTTTGCCGATGTGGAGGATCGTTTTTCCCGATTCATGTTCGGCGAGCCGAAGGAAAACCGCGAATCCGAGGAAGACAAATCCCGCAAAGATGATGGGAATCCGGATGAAAAATTGCTGAAAGAGCTCGACTCCCTCATTAAACAGGCGGCTAGAATCCGGCGTTTGCTTTTAAAAAAGCAATGAAGGAAAACGTAAAAATGGCTGTTCGGAGGTGATGAACAGCCATTTATTTTGCCGCCGGCAAAGAGGAATGGGGCCCCTCTTTCTTCCCGCGCATCCCGTTCTCATGTTCCGCCTCAGCGCTTTCGCCTCTGGCTTCGCTAACTTTGTCTCCCCTCACGGTCCCTTCTTCCCTTTCTTGCTCCCGCTCCGGTTCCGTTTCTGCATTCGCATCCGCTTCCCGCTCCGCGCTCCATCCCTTCGTCCCGTCCAGTGAAAAAGAAAGCACGGTCCGGGAACGGCCGCCGTCCGGCCAGGATGCCGATGCCGGACGGACGATCTTTTCCAGAAGCCGGGCGATCGCTTCTGCCCAAGACGCAGCATCCGTCCCTTCCGCCGTTCTTTCATTTTTCGAAGGGTTTCCTAAAGCTAGCGGGAAAACCCCGAACGGATCCGGCGGATCTCCTTTTTGAACCGGCAAATCAAAAACGATCACCTTGTCTTGGGACAAGCGTCTCAGCCATTCCTCCCGCCCTTCCATGGAAGCCGGCCAGAGCAGGATCCATACCCTGTCCCCGCCCTCCCTTCCTTTTGGGAAAACCTTCTCCAAAAAACTCACGGCCCTCTCCGGAGCAAAATCTTTTCGAATCAGCCAATCATAAAAGGGAAGGAAGACCGGTAAGCCGGTAAAATCCGGGGACGTCAGTTTCCGAAAATTGCTGTTTCGGGCGAAATACAATTTTTTTTCTTCGGAATTCCCCTCCTCCCACATCCCTTCCGCATAAAAAACCGGGATCCCCTTATCCAGAAGATGCGCACAAAGGGCGAAGCCGACAGGGCCGTAAGGTTCCAAAACAACCGCCGCTTCCATTCTCTCAGCTCCTTTTTTACGGGAATTTACAGCTGCTTTTCCGTCTCTTTGAAAAGGCGGAAGATGACCGCGGACAGGGCGTGCCTCCCCCCGGACGGAAGGGCGAGGATCCGGTCTTCCGCCAGGTTTTGATATTTTTCCTCCCGATCCGCTCCCTCCCGTTTCCGGTCCGGCCGGACAAAATGAACGATTTGAAAAGGAACGGGAATCACAACCGGATGGCGATGCTGGTTATTGATAAAAATTTCACATTCCTCATCACTCGAAAGGGAGTAGGCTTTTTTCAAATCCGAATAGAGCTTTTTCAGCAAAAAGGGCTGGTCTTTGACTTCCTCCGTCAGTTTTTTGAGGGAAAATGCCGGATCGATGAAAACGGCGGAACGGACATAGTCGCCCTTGTCGGCGAGGAAGGATTCGGCCAGCAAGGCCCCGATGCCCTCGGCGATCAGATGGATTTTTTCGTTTAAAATCTCGTTCCGTTTGACGAACTCATACAAATTTTCCACCTGCTCCAAAGCCTGCGGATTGGCGAAATGATGTTTTTCCAGGACCGTATAAAAGACGGTGTAACCGCGGACATTCAGTTCATCCATTAAAGATTTCCACGGTTTGTTGACTGTCGGACGATCGTCCGCGCCGATGTCCCCATCGAAATATCCGATCCACAGCACGCCGAATCCGTTCGGTTTTGCCGGGTAGTGGATGATGCATGTTTTTTTGTTTAAGGTAAATATCCGGTAATCCATGGCAAATCCCCTTTTCCTTTTATGCATCCGCTGCTGAAAAGATCCGGGGCTCCCGGATTTCCCGCTAAAAAAGCGATCAACGGCAGGAATCCCGGTTTTCCTTTGCCGCCGGATTCGATTCTCCCCATTCTGTCCTTTGCGTACGGGACTCGGGAACCGGGCCGCTGCCGGATTTTCCTTTGACGCCGGAGGCAGAGGAATGGCGGACGTATGGACCCGTCCCTTTCCGGCCTGCCCGAAGGATGTTTCCTCCGGGTCCGCCCCCTGCCCTTCAAGTTCGAAAGGGAATGCCGGCCTCTTCTTCGATCTCAACGCCTTGACAGATCAATAATTCCCGGCGGTTGCCGCCGCTGTTGCCGCTCGGACGGTCCCTTCACCCGACGGCAGCGATGCGAACTTCATGCCGTTTTTAAATGCCCGTCGACTGGTGGTTCCGTTCGGGCAAGTTTTTCCAGGTTTGCGGCAAATGAAAGGAAAAACCGGCAGGTTCCGTATCCCGCCTTTCCACTAATATATTCCCCATGCCGCGGATTGGGTAGGGAAACCGCCCAATGCCGGCACAAAATTCGGTCCCGGAAAGCAAAATCCCTGTACGAACGGGCCCCGTATTTTGAACGGCCATAATACCCCGGCGGACGGCAAAGACTGGGAACGATGATATTTTGTAGGCATGGGTGAGCCCGAACCCATTGCCGTTTTTTCTTTACAGTTGCCAATTTTTCATTTTATGGTATGATTTTTTTAGAAATGGTATTCAAGCATTTTCGGAAAAGGTGAATCCAATGAAATATTTATGGACTTTCTTTTGGACATTCTTGCTTGCGCAAATGATGACTTTCGTCGTAGGATCCATTAAAAGCACCCCTTACAGTTTTGAAACCGGGCTGAAACTGGCCGTCGGCATGACCGTCCTCTTGCTCATCATTCCCCGCCTCCTGCCCGAAGAAAAGGCTGAAAGATAGGAAACGAAGGCTGCACGTGACGTCAGCCTTTTTTTCATGTTCGGATGTCTTGGCTTGTAAGCAGATGAATCGCTTCAGTGCACATGACGAGCTTTTTTTCATGTCCGTCCTTTTTTCAGAAAAAAGGGGCCAAATTTCATCCGAACGGCTGTTGAAGGTTCTTTTTCCAGCCATTGACAAAAATCGCCATTTTCGGAATAATAAGAATTAATCATACGTTTTAGGATGGGGAAAAATGGATTTTAAAGATCTCATGAACGAATTGCAACCTTTTATGAACGAGCGCCGCGTCCCCAAGGGAAATTATTTGTTTCGCGACAACGACCGGGCCGCGGAAATTTTCTATATTAAAGAAGGGGTCATCCAATTAAAGAAAACACAGCCGGACGGAAGGGAATTCGCTTACCGGATCTTGTCGGGCGGAAACATGATTGTGGAAACGAATCTTTTTGAAAAGGAAGCGAATTACCCCTTTAACGCCGTCGCCTTGGAAGACAGCGTGCTTTACGGAATCCCGAAGGATGATTTTGAAGCCCAGCTCCTGTTGAATCCCCAAGTGGCGGCGAAATTTTTCGCCTGGCTGAACAAACAGTACCGGATCACCCAATCCATTATCCGCGACCTGTTAATCAACGGGAAAAAAGGGGCCTTATATTCCATCCTGATCCGCCTGGCCAACAGCTACGGCCAAAAGGTCGAAGACGGGATCATGATCAGCCTGCAATTAACCAATCAGGAACTGGCCAATTTTTGCGGTTCGACCCGGGAAGTGGTGAACCGCCTGCTTCAGGAGCTGAAGGAAAAGAAGGTCCTCTCCTTCCGCAAGCGGCATATCGTCATCCACGATCTCCAATATTTGCGGAACGAGGTCCAATGCGAAAAATGCCCCATCTCCATCTGCACCTTTAATTAAAATATTTGCCGGCCGAATCCGGGACCGGCCGTTCCCTTCGGGCGAAAAAAACGGCTTCTCCCGAAAAACGCCGCCGCGCCTTTCGCCCCATCATCCCCGCCAGTCCCCGGAAAAAGATTTATTCCGGAAAACGCCGCCGGCTCCGCGGCCGCCATAAAGCCGCACTTTCTGAAGCCCCAATCAAAAGATAAGAGCGAACAGACGGGGAAAGGAAGAAACAGAAAATATCCAGCCCCCGCAAAAAACAGAAGGCCGCCCGCAAAAGGCCGTTTTACGGACCTTTCGGGGCGGCCTCAAGCCGTCAAGAAATGCCTAAGGCGATTTTTGCGTAACGGCTCATCCTGTCTTTCGTCCAAGGCGGATTCCAAACGATATTCACTTCCGTTTCTTTCACTTCGGGAATGTCGGCCAAAGCGGCTTTTATCTGATCGGAAATGATGCCGCCCAAGGGGCAGCCGATCGTCGTCAACGTCATCGTGACGGTGCATTTGCCGTTTTCATCGAGATCGACCCCGTACACCAAGCCGAGGTTGACGATATCTATGCCAAGTTCCGGATCAATGACCTGTTCCAAGGCGTTCATGATATTGTCCTTCAGTTCTTGATCCACCGTTTTCCCTCCTTTTTGTATTCATTTTAGCAGAAGACGGGGAAAAACTGAACCGAAAAGTCCGGTTATGATCCGGATAAATATCGATGAAGCCAGGCGACGGCGGCCTTTACCCCTTCCCGTGTCACTTTGTGGTCCGCCTGTTCGTCGAGGATGAAGCGGATCTGTTCCGGATTTTCATATCGTTTCCGCATATCCTGGAAAAAGCGGTAGGCAAAATGGTGGGGGACCGTTTGGTCCTTCTTCCCGTGCCAAAACAGGAGCGGGCAGGCGGTAAATTTTTCCCGGTTGGAAGCCGGATCGAAGCGGGACAGGATCTCGAGACGCCGTTCGATCTCTTCCGCGGACAGGGAGATTTTCATTTGTAATTTTTCCATTTGCCCCAGCAAATATTTCGCGAAGGGAACATATTCGGGACAGCCCATCAGGCTGACGGCCGCCCGGATCCAATCATACCGGACCAGGGCTCCCAGGGTGACGATGCCTCCCATGGACGTGCCGGCTACCCCGATTTTTCCCGGCATAATCTTCCCTTGCCGCTCCCAGGCGTCTTTGACCGTTTCCAATTCCTTGATGGCGGTGACGACGATATCCCAAAATTTTTCCGGCAAATGGACGGAATGGGCATTCGCGGCCCGTTCCCCGTGGAATTCCGCTTCCGGCAACAGGGTGCGGATCCCTTTTTCCGCCAGCAGGTACGCGTAATGAAGATTGTGCTCCTTTGCGCTCGTAAACCCGTGGAGGAAGATCACCGTCGGCAGGGGTTGGGAAAAACGTTCGAGGGGAGCCACTTCCAGCAGCGGGATTCCTGCGACGGAAGTTTTTTCAACAGCGATCATTCCTTTCATCCTTCCCGACCGGAAATTTTTGTTGTAAAATTTCCATTTTCGAAATAAAATGGAATTATCTTTTATAGTTTAGCACGATATGAAACGTCATACCAATAATAAAAAGCTTTGCCAAGAAAGGGAACCGTATGAAAGACAAATTTCTAATCGCATTGGATCTGGACGGCACTTTGCTTAAAGAAGACAAAACGATATCGGAAAAAACGAAAAAGGTGCTGGGTCAGGTGCGGAAGGACGGCCACATCGTCATGATCTCCACCGGCAGGCCTTACCGTTCCAGCGCCATGTATTACCGGGAACTCGGCTTGGATTCCCCGATCGTGAACTTCAATGGCGCGTTTGTCCATCACCCGCAAAATCCCGATTGGGAGAACTTCCACGAACCGATAGCCTTATCCGTCGTAAAGGAAATTGTCGAGATCTGCTCCCGGCATTCGGTGGAAAATATGGTGGCGGAAGTCATCGATGAGGTCTATATCCATTACCATAACGAAAAATTGCTGGATGTATTGAAACTCGGCAATCCGAAGATCACGACGGGGGATCTGCGGCGGTTTTTGAAAAACGACCCGACCAGCCTGCTCGTTCAAGGGGATGAAGAGAGCGTCAAAAAGATCCGGGCCATATTGTCCGAAGTCCACGCGGAATTGGTCGACCACCGCAACTGGGGGGCCCCCTGGCACGTGGTTGAAATCGTCAAACACGGCATCAATAAGGCGATCGGCGTGCAAAAGGTGGCCGACTATTACCGGATCCCGCGTGACCGGATCATCGCCTTCGGCGACGGCGACAACGACATCGAGATGCTGAAGTACGCCAAATACGGCATCGCCATGGAAAACGGGATCGACGAGGTGAAGGAAGTCGCCTACGAGGTCACGGCTGACAATGAAAGGGACGGGGTCGCCCGATTTTTGGAAAAATTTTTCTTTTGATGGGAAACGACCGCATAAAAGGAAACGGTCCGTCGGGATAATCCTCTCGGAAACGGCCCAAACTATGATGGAACGGAACTTCTTCCGTTCGACGCCAAAAGGGGGATGAAAATGGGGCAAATCTACAAAGGGATCCGGGCGGCCGGAACCGCGAAGCATGCCAAAAAGAAGCAGCTGCACGGCAACGCCTCCTATGCGGAAGCGGAAGCCAAAAAACTGCGGAACGTGCGCAAGGCTTCCCTCGGCGGCGAATAACCGGGGCTGAAGGAAGGCGGCCCGGTAATCGGAAAGGCCGGCAAACCGGGGGCCGGAACCGTCTTCAGGCACAAAAAAGGAAATGGGCATAATCCCGCCGAGCAACTTTTCCCCCTGCGGTTTTGCGACCCGGGGGGTTTTTTGATTCAACTTGTTTGGCGAAAGGCGCATCGCCATTTATTCCTGACGATTCTTCCCCCGCCCGCAAGGCAAACGATTAACGGACGACGGCCTGACAGGATTTTCTGACGATCAGGCGGTGGGGAATGATGATCCGCTTGACCGGTTCCTTCGGGTTTTCGATTTTTTGGATCAGATGCTTGACCGCTTCGATTCCCAAGGTGAAAATGTTGATATCGACGGAAGTCAACGGAGGCTGGGCCAGTTCGGCGAAGAGGACGTTATTGAAACTGACGACGGAAATATCCTCGGGGACCTTTTTCCCCAATTCACTTAATGTTTTTAATACGCCGAGGGCCATGATATCATCAATCACCAGCAGGGCGGTCGGAGGATCGTCCAAAAGCATCAATTCCTTAACCGCTTCTTTACCGCCTTCCAGCAAAAACTCTTCATGGATCAAATATTTTTCATTCACGGGAATTCCCGCCTCAGCCAATGCCCTTCGATATCCTTCCAGCCGGTTTCTTGTCACCATGAAACCGATGTCTCCCCCGATGAACCCGATCTTCCGGTGACCGAGACGGATCAAATATTCCGTGCCTTCCTTTGCCGCGGAAATGTTGTCGTTGTCCACATGGGTGATGACTTCCGAGTCCTCGAACGGCTTCCCGACCAGAACAAAGGGAAAGTTTTGCTCCTTTAAAAACTTCATCACCGAATCTCCCAATTTCGAATAGAGGAGAATCATCCCGTCGACCAGCCGGCCAAACACCATTTTTTTAACGTCCTGCAATATCTCCTCTTCCGTTCTTCCCGTTGTAAATTGCAAAATATAATGTTTTTCGGAAACCCCTTCGCTGATTCCCCGCAGCACTTCCGAGAAGAAAGGATTTTGAAAGGCGGTATTACCAGAATTTGGAAAAATGATGCCGATCGCCTTCGAGGATTGATTGGCCAGACTGCGGGCGATCATGTTGGGATGATAGCCCAATTCTTCCATGACTTTTCGGACTTTCCTCTTCGTTTCTTCGCTGATCCGGGGGCTGTCGGCGATTACCCTTGAAACGGTTGAAGGAGCCACATTGGCCGCTTTTGCCACATCTTTGATGGTTACTGCCATCCTCTTATCCTCCTATGCCGCATGAATAGGGACAACCTGATTTTACGGGAAGGGAAAAGGTGCCGGCACCTTTTTCCCTTCCAGTTTTAAGGAAAAGTTTAATAAAGGCGGTAAGTGCCGTCGGAATTTTGTTGAAGCGCCTTTCCGTTCAGGTAAATCTTCAGTCCTTCTTTGCCGTTATGAACGGCCAGTTTCAGCTCTTTCCAATCCGGGCGGTAATTCCCTTCTTCCTTCACTTCCAGATATACGGCCTCCGGATCGGCGGAAATCCGGATCGACTTGCGGAAATACTCCCCGTCTTGATAAGCGAAACTTTCGCCGTCGTCATCATAGAGGGCGAATTCGTAGCGGGTATCGGGACCGTAATAATAGTGAAGGGTCAAGGATTCGTCCTTTTCCTTCGTATTCCGCTTCACTTCTCCGTGGGCGATCATCGTTCCTTGTTTCACAAAGATCGGCATTTGTTCAAGGGGCGCTTCCACCAGATGGTATTTTCCGCCTTCAAAGGTTTCTCCGGTGAAATAATGGATCCAGTTCCCCTCCGGCAAATAAACGGAGCGGACCGTTTGCGCCGGCTGCATGATGGGGGCGACGATCACATTGTCCCCGACCATAAACTGGTCAAACAAGGAATAGGTGTTTTCATCGTCCGGATATTCCATCACGAGGGGCCTCATCACCGGCGTTCCCTTCCGGTGGGCTTCTTCGAATAAGGTATACCATTGGGGCAGCCAGCGATAGCGCAATTCAATATATTTCTTAATGATTTTTTCATATTTTTCGCCGAAGGCCCAAGGTTCCTGGCGCAGGGTGCCCAAAGCGCTATGGTTGCGGAAAAAGGGCATGAAACTTCCCGCCTGCGTCCAGCGGGCAAGCAGCTCCCCGTTGGCATGATGGGCGAAACCGCCCACATCCGCCCCCGCGAAAGTGATTCCGGACAACCCGAGATTCATCACCATCGGCAAGGACATTTGCAAGTGCTCCCAGAAGCTGCGGTTATCCCCCGTCCATACGGCCGAATACCGTTGGATCCCCGCATAGCCCGACCGGGTCAGCAGAAAGGGCCTTTTTCCCTTTAACCGTTCTTTCAATCCTTCGTAAGTGGCCTTTCCCATGAAAAAGCCGTACATATTGTGGAGCTCCCGGTGGGTTTTCGGATCGCCGTCGTTTGCGTGCATCACTTTGGCGTCCATCGTCTTCGTCTCGTTGAAGACGGCGGGCTCGTTCATGTCGTTCCAAATGCCTTCGATGCCGAGGTCAATGTAGAACTGATGCTGTTCGCCCCACCACTTGCGGACCCGTTCGTCGGTGAAATCCGGGAAAGCGCTGTTTCCCGGCCATACATCCCCGTAAAAGATCGTCCCGTCCAAATATTTGCAGAAGAGATCCTTCCGGATGCCTTCCTGGAATACGGGGTATTCCGGATCTTCTTTGACGCCGGGATCGACGATCGGGACAACGTGGACCCCTTCCTTTTTCAAATCCGCCACCAATTTTTTCGGATCCGGGAAACGGCTACGGTCGAAGGTAAAGACCCGAAAGCCTCTCATGTAATGGATATCCAAATGGACGACATCCAAAGGAATGCCCTTCTCTTTAAAGATTTCCACCAGCCGCCTGACCTCTTCCTCCGATTCATAGCTGTATCTGGACTGATGATAACCGATCGCCCATTTCGGAGGAAGGGGCATTCTCCCGGTCAGCGCCGTATATTGCGCAAGGACGTCTTTCATCGTCGGACCCGCGAAGACGTAGTAGTCGATGGACCCGGATTCGGCCGTAATGGACAAATGGTCGGGATCCGACTGCAGGTCAAACACCGTCTTTCCCGGATTGTCGAAAAACAGCCCGCGGGCGAATCCCCGGTCGAAGGCGATGAAGAAGGGAATGGATTGATACAGGGGATCGGTTTCCGGATTATGCGGTGCGTACACGTCGCTGTTCCACATCGTCAATATTTCGCCGCGCTTGTTTAAATATCCGGTCTTTTCGCCGAAGCCGTAAAAGAATTCGTCTTTGCCCATTTCTTTAAACATGACCACTTCCCCGTCCGCTTTAAAGCCCATTCCCTTTTTCCCTTCGGTAAACAGCGGACGGTTTTCCCCGTCATAAATGTTTACCCGCAGCGGGTCTTTGCCGATTTCCACCCGGATCTTCCCGGAAGACAATACGACCGTTTGCCCCGTTTCCGTGACGGAAAACGGCAATCCTTCCGGTTCCATAACGACCGCCAGGCTGTGTTTCTTTTCCGTTTCCCCGAACGGGTTCATTTGCAGGCGGACAATCTCATCGGCATAAAAGGTGACGGCGAATTCGCCGTTTTCGCACCGGGCAAGAAAACGGTTTCCATCATGGGCAAATGACAGGATTTTCCCCGCATCATACATGTCCCTTTCCGATCCCCGTATTTCCTTTCCCGGATGGATGGCGAAACTGGTGTCGTTCAGCATGTCGATTCCTCCCAGTTATTGATCTTTAACCTTCTCTCTACTATTTTTTATCAGGCACTTGCCCGACTACAAGATGAAAATGAAAAGAAATAATGAGAAAACAGGGAAAATCGTCCGGGTGATATCGTTCAAATCGGAAAAATCCGGCATCCCCCAAGGCTTGCAGCACCTTCTGGGTCCCGTTTGAAAGCAACCCTTCCCATTTCCCGTTTTCCCCTGCAATTTTTGTGAATTCCGCGTTTGTTTCACCGCGGACTTTTCGTGATTGTTCACCGCGTCCATCTTCGGATCGAGCTTGCTGCAAATAAACTGATCCGGCCTGCTTTACGGAGATTTTTACCGGTCGTTTTTCTGTCCGATTGTTGCTGTAACGATAATCTCCAATCGGCGATTCTTTCTGTTTGATTGTCACTCGGGCATTTTCTGTTTGTATTGAACCATCTGCTCCAGCGGATGTTCTTTAAGAAATCAAAGCTGGAAAACGGGTAAAGAGCCACTCAGAATCCCTTTCTGCCAATTATCCTTTCGTTCCCCCGGTGGTTAATCCGGAGATTAAATACCGTTGTAAAAAGAGAAACACCAATGCAATCGGAACGGCGATAAGGATGGATCCTGCGGCAAAACGGGTGAAATTATTGGCAAACTGGTTGTTAATGAAATTAAACAGACCGAGGGCCAGGGTGTATTTTTCAGGACTTCTGATGACGATATTGGGCAACAAAAAATCTGTAAAAGGCGCCATGAAATTAAACAGGGCGACCACCGCCAAAATCGGTTTGGCTAAAGGCAATATGATCCTGAAAAACACCCCGAAATGACCTGCGCCGTCAATCCTGGCCGCTTCGTCCAGTTCCCTTGGAATCGTGTCGAAATAACCTTTAACTAGCCAAGCGTTAAATGGAATTTGCCCGCCGATGTACACAAGCATCAGCCCCGTAAGGGTATCCAGCAAGCCCAAGGTATTTAACAATATATAAATGGCGACCATGGACATCAAGGAAGGAAACATCTGCAACAGCAAAAAGGAATACAGCCCATATTTTCTCCCGATGAATTGATACCGGGAAAAAGCGAAAGCAATTAACGAAGTTAAAAATACGGAACAAACGGAATTGACGAATGCTACAATTAAGCTGTTCTTATACCAGAGCAAATAATCGCTGTCGGGACTTGTAAACAGCCATTTATAATGAACAAACGACCAGTTTTCAGGAATCAGCGTGGCCGAATACAAGCTAGTTCCCGGATTTAACGAAAGCCCGACGGTCCACAAGAGCGGATAGATGATGACGACGGTCATTATGGCAATGACCAAGTAAATGAGGGAAACTTCGATTCTTGATCTGGTTTTCATTCCCATTTTCAATTTCATCAAATATTCCCCTCCTCTTTAAACGAACGGGTCCGCCGGAATTGGAAAAAGGCAAAACCGCAAACGATTAATCCAATGATTAGGGAGATGGCGGCTGCCATGTTGTAATTGTTCGTCTGGAACGTCAGTTTGTATACCCAAGAAATCAGGATGTCCGTTCCCCCCGCTGTTTGCCCCCTGACGGCCGGTCCTCCTTCATTGAACAAATAAATGATGTTGAAGTTATTAAAGTTCCCCGTATATTGCATGATTAATAAAGGGGCCGTGGCGTATAGAACGTGGGGCAATGTAATGTAGCGGAATTTTTGCCAGCGGGTGCCACCGTCCATTTCGGCGGCTTCATACCAATCTTTCGAAATACTTTGCAAAACCCCTGTAAAAAGCGCAAATACAAAAGGAAAGCCGAGCCATGTTTGAATGAATATCAGGGCCAGTTTCGTATAGAAAGGATCGTTCATCCACGGAAACGACAAACCCAACGGACCAAGAACATCCCGGTTAATGGCCCCGAATTCGTCGTTAAACATCGCCGCAAAGATCAAAATCGTAACGAAGGATGGAACCGCCCATGGCAGAATTAATATCGTTCGGATCAATTTTTTAAACTTGATGCGGGGGTCATTGACCAGGATCGCCAAAAACAGCCCCAACGCAATTTGCAAAGTGGTGGCGACCAACGTCCAAACGATCGTCCACGACAAAACACTGAAAAAGGTGTCCTGCCATATCGGCACCTTCACGAGGTTAAGAAAGTTTTCAAAGCCGACCCAATCCAACAATTTTCTTGGCGGCGAGTGATAAAGGTTGTAGTTTGTAAAGGCCAGGGCAACCATAAACATGATTGGCAGCACGACAATAAACAAGAGCATGATGAGGCCCGGCGTAAGAAAAATATAGGGAAAGCCCACATCCCAGGAATGCTTGATCGCCTCCTTCCATGTCGGCCGCCTTTTTCCTTCAACGATTTCCTGTGCTTCCTTGTAAGCGTCCCGGATATTAATGACATAGATCGTCAAGGCAAAGCCGACCAAAAGGAGCGATATTAATCCCTGGATCAGCAAAAAAATGGAATGATCCACCATAGGAATTTCTCCAAGGGTTACAAGCCCCCAAAAACCGATGTTTAAATAATCCCAGAAGGTGACAAGGAAGGCGGTTTCAATAATGACGAGCAGGATCCCCTTTCCGTATCTCCTGTTGTAGATCTGGCCCAATCCGGCGTAAAGAATGGATAAAATCATCGCTAATCTTGGACGATGTTTAGCCGCCCTCCCGGGTTTCGGCAATTCCCCTTTTTTTAATTCCATTTCCCCGTTCATACCGCTTGCCTCCTCTTACAGAACAGGTGGACAGGAAAACCCCTGCCACCCATATACGTTTATTTCCCTCCGCTTGCCTTGATATTGTCCTTAATTTGCTTTACCGCTTCGTCCAAAACGCTCAAATCTTCACCTTTGGACAGCAATTCGAGCGCTTTATTGTACGGCTCCCAAACCTGTTGCACTTCCGGAATGCTGGGCATCGGTTCGCCATATTGGGTTTGTTCGGCAAATGGACCGATATATGGATCATCTTTTACTGTCGGATCATTCAACGCTTCCTGGTTGGCCGGCATTTCTCCGGCAGTTTGGAAGTATTTCAGCGAGTTTTCCTTATTCGTAATGAATTTCATCAAATCAACGGCCCATTCTTTGTTTTCGGAGAAAGAAGACAGCATCCAGGATTTTACGCCGACAAAGGATTTGGCCTTTTCCCCATTGATTTCCGGAAGGATGGCAACGCCCAGTTTGTCTCCCAACGCCTGTTTATAATCGGGAAGAATCCACGGCCCGTTGATGACAACGCTTACCTTTTTATCCTGGAACAATCCGTTCATGACATCCGGATTGATGCCGACGGGGATTTGTTTTTGCTTAAACCAGGATTGAATGATTTGTCCCGCCTTTTTTGCCCCTTCATTGGCCAGTCCGATATCTTCGGCGTCGTAGCTGCCGTCATCGGAACGCTTGAACACGTAAGAACCGTTGTTGGCAAACAGCGGCCATACGAAATAAAGGTTTGCCCCTTCCATCAAAAATCCGTATTCTTTTTTGCTTGGATTCGTTTGTTCAGCGGCGATCTTTTGCAGCTCCTCCAAAGTCTTCGGAGGTTCCTTCACCCTGTCCTTATTGTAGTAAAGACCGTAAGTTTCAATGACTTGGGGTACGCCGTAAATCTTCCCATCATAGGTCACCGCCGAAATGGCCGTTTCCGAATAACTGCTTTTTACGTCGTCAATATTGACCGGTTCGGCAAGACCCTGCATGACAATATCACCAATATGGTCATGCGGTTGGAAAAAGATGTCCGGACCCTTGCCGGCAGGACCGTCCAACGCCAACTTCTTCACCTGATCAAGCATGTTTACGGAGACCATTTTCACGGTAATGCCGGTTTTCTCCGTATATGCATCAAATATTTCCTTTAACGCCTTTTTCTGCTGCTCTTCATTGTTGACCCATACGACAAGCTTATCGGGTTTGGACGCTTCTCCTGTTTCCGTTTCCCCGCCTGAGCTCCTCTCGCTTTCCCGTTTTGGTCCGCAGCCAGCCAATAATCCCACCAACAATACGGCCATGATCAACAAAGATACCGATTTTTTCATTTTTTCACCCCTTATTTTTATGGAATCGTTTGCACATCCATTTTTTATTATAACAGGGGGATGTTGTTTATGCAACCGTTTTCTTTTAAAAATTTGTTACTAAATCTATTAATCAAACTAAAAATATTACAAAAAAATTGATAATGATAACGTTTCCATTTATAATGGATTTATATGATATGTGCAAACGTTTGTCATGAAAGGAGAAAGATGATGCTGAAAGAAGCCATCTACCACCGCCCGAAAAATGAATTCGCCTACGCATTCGATGAAAAAACCGTTCACATCCGTTTACGGACAAAAAAGGGGGATGCGGAAACGGTATTCCTGATTTATGGAGACCCTTACGGATGGGAACAGGGAAAATGGATGACGAAAAGGGAAAAGATGAAGAAAATTGGCAATGATGCCCTTTTTGACTATTGGTTTCTTGCGGTTACGCCTCCATACCGCCGTCTCCGATACGGATTTGAAATTCACTCGACAAAACAGAAGATTTTTTATGGGGAAAAGGGTTTTTTTGATCGCGTTCCCGATGAAGATATTGCGAATTTCTTTTGTTTTCCCTTCATTAACGGTGAAGATTTGTTTCAAGCCCCGGAATGGGTGAAAAATACGGTTTGGTATCAAATTTTTCCTGAACGGTTTGCCAACGGAAACAAAGAAAACGATCCGCCTGGCACTTTGCCTTGGGCAAGCGCGGAACCGGCGAGCGACAATTTTTTCGGCGGAGACTTAGAAGGAATCATTGGAAAACTGGACTACTTATCGGACCTTGGCATAAACGGCATCTATCTTACTCCGATATTCAAAGCCGCTTCCAATCATAAATACGACACGATTGATTATTTTGAAATTGATCCCCAATTTGGCGACAAGAAAACCTTTAAACGATTGGTCGACGAATGCCATCGGAGAGGAATCCGTATCATGTTGGACGCCGTGTTTAACCACTGCGGCTTCTACTTCCCTCCTTTCCAGGACGTGTTAAAAAACGGTGAACGTTCCAAATACAAAGACTGGTTTTTCATCCGCGAATTTCCGGTTCAAACGGAACCTCATCCCAATTACGATACTTTCGCCTTTACACCCTTCATGCCGAAGTTGAATACGGAAAATAAAGAAGTAAGGAAGTATTTGCTGGAAGTAGGCCAATATTGGGTGAAAGAATTTGATATTGACGGATGGCGGCTGGATGTGGCAAATGAGGTCAGCCATCAATTTTGGCGGGAATTTCGAAAGGCCGTACGCAGGGTCAAAAAGGATGTATATATTTTAGGAGAAATTTGGCATGATGCCATGCCATGGCTCGGAGGCGATCAGTTTGACGCCGTCATGAACTATCCTTTTTCCAAAGGAGCGTTGCAATTTTTTGCCGAAGAAAAAATCGATGGAAAGACATTTTCGGAAATGATCCAACAGGTCCTTTTTTCCTATCCTGAATATATTAATCATTTCGCTTTTAATTTATTGGGCAGCCATGACACCGCAAGAATTCAAAACATCGCCGGTTTCCATCAGGGAAAGGTTAAGCTGCTTTTCGCCTTTCTTCTCAGTTTTCCGGGTTCTCCTTGTATTTATTACGGCGATGAAATCGGTCTGACGGGAGAAAACGACCCCGGTTGCCGGAAATGCATGGAATGGGACCCGAGAAAACAAAACTTGGATCTATACCGGACCGTAAAAAAATTGATTCAACTGCGGAAAACCCATCCGATTATGGCCAACGACGGGGCAATTTCCTTTCCGGAACTGAAAGAAGACACAGAGCAAGTGATTTTCCATAAAGAAAACGAAAGGGAATTGCTGGTTGCCGCAATGAACCGATCTGAAAAACCGGTCCGCCTATTGTTAGACATTCCCTTCGATCAAGTGGAAAGAGAATATACAGATCTTTGGGAAAATAAGAAGGAAAAGATCGAAGAATCACAATTTCCGGCCGATATCGGCCCGTTCGGATTCAAATTTTTCCTCTTCCAAAAAAAATAACGGCGTCTTCGATTTTGGAACCAGAAAAAAAGAAAAGCCAGACCTCCGGGGTTTGGCTTTTCCTTCGATATGGAAGATCTCATCGCCTTTCCTTTTTTAACCGTTCAAGGAGCTTGTCTTCGGTCAGCGGTTTTTCAATGAAGTACCCCTGGGCGTAGTGGCACCGCAAATCTTTTAAAACCTTGATCTGTTCCAGGGTTTCGACCCCTTCCGCGACGATCTTCATGGACAATCCCGTACCGATCGTGATGATCGCCTGAACCAAGGTCCGGTCAAACCGGTCGCAATGCAGATTGTTGATGAAGGAGCGGTCGATTTTCAACAAATTGATCGGCAGATTTCTTAAATAGCTTAAGGAAGAATACCCGGTGCCAAAGTCGTCGATCGACATTTTCACGCCGAGATCCTGCAGGGAATTGAAGACCTTTTTCGTGTGCTCCAGATTGAAGAGCATGACGCTTTCCGTGATTTCCAAATGCAGGTATTTCGGATCCAGGCCCGACCGGCGGAGGGCCTCATTTACATAATCCAGGAAGTGGGGATGCTGGATCTGCTGGGCGGAAACGTTGACGGCCATGATCAGCTCCCCGAATCCCTGATCCATCCAGGTTTTGGCCGCCCGGCAGGCCTCATTCAACACCCATCTGCCGATTTCGTGGATGATCCCCGTTTCCTCCGCGATCGGAATGAACTCCATCGGGGGAATCGTGCCGATCACCGGGTGGTTCCAGCGAATCAGCGCCTCACAGCCAATGATCCGGTTCGTTTGCAGGTCGATAAAGGGCTGGTAGCACAAAAACAGCTCATTTTTTTCGATGGCCCGCCGCAAATAGCTTTCCAGCTCGAAGCGCTTTTGAATCTGGTCATTCATCTCATTGGAAAAAAACATCAGCTTTGTTCCGTCCATCCTTTTGGCCCGATTCATGGCGATGTCGGCATATTTCAACAGAAGCTGGTGATCCTTCGCGTCATGAGGGTAAAAGCTGACCCCCATGCTGATGGACAAATAGATCTCATGGGAATCAAAAACGATCGGGCGATCGGTAATTTTTTTGATGGCGCCGGCCAGCCTGATGATATTTTTCGTTTCCGTCTCATTTTTCAGGAGAATGGTAAACTTGTCGCCGCTAAAGCGGGCAAGGATGCCGTTTTCCGGCAAAATGGAATTCAGCCGCCGGGCAAGTTCGACGAGCACCTGATCGCCGATATCATGGCCGAAACTGTCGTTGATGATCTTGAAACGGTCCACGTCGATAAACATGACGGCAAACCTTTCCCCTTTCTCGACGGCTTCCTTCACCATTTCGGTTATTTTTTCCCGGTTCGGCAGGCCGGTGCTCCGGTCGTAATAAGCCAGCTGCAATATCTTTTCCTCATACTTCTTGTTCTCGGTAATGTTCCGGGCGAAAACGAAGATGCCGGCCGTCTCCCCGTTTACGATGATCGGGATATTGAGGATTTGGAACAGCTGGATTTCCCCCGATTTTACAGGCAGTTCGAGCTGGTACGTCTGCTCCTTTCCTTTCATCGTCCGGACAAAAGCCCGTTTCACCATGCCCACGTCCTTGGGCTGGACAAATAAAACGGCCGGTTTTCCGATGAACTGCTCATCGCCGAAGGCCTCTTTGAACGCCCGGTTAAACCGCACGATATTGCCTTTTGGGTCGGTGGCGAAAACGATATCGGAATTGTTGTCGAAAAGGGATTTGAAGTATTGGTGCGAGTAGTCGAGTTCGTGATGGAGCTTCAGCAGATCCTTTTTCGATTCCTCCATCAGCTTGGTCAAAATGATCCGGGATTGCATCCCCGACGAAATCGAGTAGCGGATCGGCGGCCTTTTTTCCGGCGGCTTCCTCTCCCCTTCGGAAAAGCCGAAGGCAACGCAGGTAAAGCTTCCGATCTTTCCCTTTCGCAAATATTCGTCGGTCAATTCCCCGCGGGAAAGAAAACCGTTGGCCGGGGCGAGCCATTGGAAATTGTCCACCTCTTCGGAAGTAAACCGTTTCAAAAAATGATAACGGCGCTTACAGCAATAAACGAACAGCCCTTCCGGGGCAAAATCGGCCATCTCCCCCGTCATTTCTCTTCCCTGCTCGACCAGCTTGGCGATATCGGGATAAACAATGGTAAACTTGTCGTTTTTCGATACGGCATCATTAAAAGTGGCCGTTCCGTCGTCGTGAAGCCGGACCAAGTAGCGGTACTCCCGTCCCCCGCTCTTAAGGGACAGAAAAGGAAATTCCGGACCGGCTTCAAGCAAATTTTCTGTAAAATATGTACTGAAATATTTTTCAAAATATTGGGCAGGCTTTATCCCGTTGATGGAAAGGACCCGGTTCCCTTCCGCTTCCGTGACGGCAAAGATCGGTCCGATTTCTTTCCAGGAAATATTGTCGTAGCAGCGGATTCTCAATTCCGGATTAAAAAATCCCGCGATGGCCATCCCATTTTCGGAAATCCGGTCCTTCGTGAAGACAAGGGCGCCCTCTTCTCCTCCGGCAATCCCGCCGGCCAGCTTGATCTCCCGGTTTTCCACAATCTTTCGCAATTGTCCGATGTTCTCTTTCCGGCTTCCCGATCCCGCGGCGAGAACGATCAAACCCTTTAAGTCTTCCGAAGGTCGGCCAAAGGGTTCCATGCCTGGCTCGAGCAGACAGGTTTCAATCTTCGTATGTATAAATTGTGTGAAACTGATAAAAACCGGACATTTTTCGATCTTCCCCTGAATGATCCCGTATTCGGCCGTGCAGCCGATCAAATGGCAATCCGGCAATAATTCCCTCATTATCCCCTGGAATTCTTTTATTTTTTCCGCGTCCCGGGATCCGAAAAAAACTTGCAAGAAGAGCCGGTCATTGTTAAGGATCCGTTTTTCCGCCAAAAAATTTTGCAACTGTTCCTTGTCTCTGTACTCGACACTGTACGACTGCGCCAAATTATCACCCGCTCTTTATCTCTATGCGTGAAAATAAGGGTCACATTTTAATAATAATAAATTCGACAATTTCTGACAAGGTCCTGCCTTTGACAGATTTTAAGTATTTCAGATTCGTATATTCCGATTTATAGTATTCCTTCAACGATCCAACAATCCGCCGGATCAACCGCCTTCCCCCGCCGTCTTTCGCGGATCCGATAAGAGCGGGGTCCACGAAGGGCGGGAAAGGGAAGGAAAATGCAATAAAGCCGCCCGTCGGGAAAACGGAGATCTTCCGGAAAAAAGGAAGACATCCGCTTTCGGAGAGGGCAGCCTGCTCATCTTCCGGCATGCTCCGCAAGGAGAGGCGGATCGGCCCGATTCCGGCCTCCCTGTTTCCGGCATGCCTCGGTGCGGAACTACATGGAGAGGGGGAGTTTGTATCCCAGATACAAAACGACCGCCAGAAAAACGGCAAACAGGGCGGATACGGTTCCCGCCGGCTGATTTTTTTCCTTTTTCACTAAAACCATTTCCATCAAGGAAATGACGATGATGCCCACGACCGCCTTAACGTAATAAAGGGGAGTCGGATCGATTCGAAAAAGGATGTACACCCCGGTGGCAAAAGTCAGCAGATAAAACAGCCTGAGAACCATCTGGACCGCTTTCGCAGGCCGGTCCTTCCCCTTATTTAATAAAATCCAGGCGGTCGCGAACAGGACGAGGGCAGCGGCCCAGCTGGACGCATGTGCGATCAGCATACGATACCTCCTTAGACAAGCTTTTTATTAAATCATCATATCATAGTCTGCCGAATTTTCCCATTGATTGCGCTTCACGCCGGGGGACGGCCTTTTTCCTCCGGATCCGGAGCCCGCGTCCGCCGGCCCCGAAATCCGGGGAATCTCCCTCCCGTCCCCGGGATCCCGCTTCCTCCCGCCGTCCCCGCCGGCTGTCCGGCAAAGGCGTTTGCGGACCGCTTATCGACGGTTTGCATCCAGCCGACCCCGTCTGATGCCGCCGGGCGGATCTTCATTCCCCCACCCGGTTTTGCAGGACGCCGATCCCGTCGATCGAAACTTCGATCCAATCACCCGGGCGCAGGAATTTCGGGGGCCGGAACCCGCTGCCGACGCCGCTTGGGGTTCCCGTCGCGATGATGTCTCCGGGCTCCAAAGTGATCCCCCTGGATATTTCCGCGATGATCTCATCGATGGAAAAAATCATCTCCCCCGCCCGCGCCTTTTGCCGCAACTCCCCGTTCACCCTCGTTTCGATCCGCAGCCGGGAAGGATCTTCAACCGCCGAACGGTGGACGATCCAGGGGCCGATCGGGCAAGAACCGTCCAAACTTTTCCCGAGGAAAAACTGCCGGTGCTTTTTTTGCAAGTCCCGGGCCGTAACATCATTCACGATCGTGTAGCCGAAAATATGGGAAGCGGCCGCTTCCTTCCGGATCTTTCGCCCCCTTTTCCCGATGACGACGGCCAGCTCCCCTTCGTAATCGAGGCAGCCGGTCAAATCCCCGTGGGCGGGAACGGTTTCCCGGTGGCCGATCAGCGCCGTCGGGGCCTTGGTGAAGACGATCAGCGCCTCCGGAACGCTTTCTTCTCCGCCCATTTCCAAGGCGTGCTCCCGGTAATTTTTCCCGACGCAAAAAATATTTTTCCGGGGAACGTGGGGCGGCAAAAACCGGACTTCGTCCGTCCTGACAGCGAAATTTTTTAAAGCCCCTTCCTGTTCCGCCCTGCTGCATGCCTCGGCAATTTTGGGCAAAAACCGGTCTTCTTTTTCAATCAATTCGAGCATCGTTTTCGGAAATGCCGCCGCCGGATCAAGGAACCGTTCCAAATCCGACAATGGAACGATTTCCCGGCCATTTTCAAGCGCCAGGCCGAGAAACGTCCCTTTTCCCGCGGCGGTTGCCGTTAAAAATTTCATTTTCCTCCATCCCCTTTCCCAAAATAGGCATGAATATGAAGCGGCGCCCCCCCTTTGAGCCCCCGCACAAAGGGACGGCGTCCGCGGACCCCTTCGCTCTTTCCTGTTCATCCCGCCGTACGGGAGCCCCGTGTCCAGTAAACTTTCCGCCAAAGCCACTCCGCCGGTCCGCGGGAAAATCTTCTCAGCCAAAGCCGGCTGATCAAGACCTGCACGGCGAAAAGGGCGATGACCGCGGAAAAGGCGGCGGCGATGGACACCTTTCCGTAGAGGGAAAAACCGTACCCGTAAAAAATCGTCGTGCAAACCAACGACTGGAACAAATAATTGGTCAAAGACATTCTCCCGGCGCAAGAAAAGGCGGCAAACACCTTTTTCCCGTATCCGCTGTTCACCGCCAAGTAGAGGCCCGCCAAGAAGGCCATGGACAACAGCGGACCGCCGAATACGTCCTGGATGTAGACGTTGCCCGCGGTATCTCCCGCCCAATAAGGGAGGGTCTTCAAGACAAGCCCCGCCGGAAGGGCAAAAGCAAACCGCTTCCGGTAATAGGGAAACAGGCGCCGGCCGCCGGCCAGGCGTCCTTCCTTGGCAAATCCCGCCCCAGCCAACATAAAGGGAAAAATCATGAACAGCATGACAAGGAGATTCCAGGGGTGATGGATCTCCGCCCACTCCGACATCCGGTAGCGGGTGATTTCCAAAAAGGAGCCGTTCCCGTAAATGTGCAGGGCCTTCTCCGCCTTTTCCGGTTCGGCCAGATCCTTCGCAGCAAGCCCCGACAACAGGGTCAGCGCGGCGATCAGCAAATTCGGCACGAGGTATAAGATCCCCGCCGTTTTTAACAATTTTTTCCCCGGCCGCCGCAAAAAGGGCAAAAGGAAGAATCCGCACAGGGCGTAGCCGGCCAAAATATCCCCCGTCCAAAGGAAAAAGGCGTGAAGCAAGCCGAGCAGCAACAAAAACGCAAGCCTGCGGGTGAGCACCGGCCGGGAATTCACCCCCTTTGCCTCCGCCTTTTCGCTGATCAGGACCATCCCGTAGCCGAAAAGAAAGGCGAATAAAGGATAGAAACTCGCCTGGGCGAACACGTCAATGAAAATATAAACCGCCCGGTCGGCGAAAGTTTCCGCGGCATCAAGGGGATTCATATACAAATAAGGCATCTGAAAATCGAGCATGTTCACCGCAAAGATCCCGAGCAGGCACACCCCCCGCAGCGCATCGATGAAAAAGATCCTTTCCTTTTGATGTGAAACCATATCTTCCAGACCGATCCTCCTCCCTTTCCGGGTAAAATTTCCTTTCGTTCCGCCGGAAAGCCGTTTGTTGCCGGAAAGCCGCAAAAAAAAAGGGACATGGCTCTCCTTTGCGGGGCGTCCTTCCCACACCTCCGGGGAAAAACTCCGCCGCTTCCGGCCTTTGGAAATCCCCCCGCAGGCCATCCCTCCCGCCGCCCCAAGGAACTCCCGGCCCTTCCTATCACATTGCCGGATGACCGGCATACAATAAAAAAGAAAACCCGTAAGGATGTGAGCATGTGCCCGCAATCGTCGGCATCGTTCAGGTGAACAGCATCGGTTCCAGCGGTATTTTCCATATCGGCGATGTTTATCGGGTCTCTCCCCTGTCCAATGTAAAAACCTTTTCCGGAGCAGGGTCCTTCAACACGGGCGAACGGATTCTCGTATACAACCATCTGAGCCGGACGAATACGTTCGACAGGGATTTTAAAGACCAAACCCATTTATTGAATGCTTGAACGGCGGTGAAAAAATGGCCCTCTATGTGCATCAGTCGATCCATATCAATGTGCTGCGCGTCGGCAACATCATCAATTCCTCGCTTTTGCAAATCGGAACGAGCGGGATTATCCATTCCTCGGCCCGATTGGCCAACACGGGCATGTTCGCGGCCCCCGTTCCCGAGGCGAAGCATCCGGGTTATGTATCGAAGGAAATCGAAACGACTTCCGTTCCGCTGCAGCCGTCGGGATAAAGGTTTTGTCATAATCATAACAAGGCGGTGTTCATCCTTGTCAAGGGAAATCATCCAATACATCCATCAATTGCATGCCTACATCAAAAGCCAGGAACAAAAAATGAAGGAACTGGAGAAGGAAATCGGGCGGATGAAATCCCAACTTTCCGATCTTTCCGGCCGGCCGCCCGTCCACATCGACAAAATCGACTACCATTTCGATCAATTAAAAATCGAACGGCTGGAAGGCACGCTGACCATCGGTTTGAATCCCAACGACCTGCAAAATACGGATGAGCTCCTCGGAAACCTTCCCCCCTTCGTTGGAAAAGACCCGGAAAAAACGCGGGAAGACCGGGAGCTGGCGGAAAGGATCGAGAAAAGCGTCAACGCCTTCCTGGATGAACAATTGGAGACCATCGTGGAAAAGGCAACAAAACAGCTGCAAATGGAAACCGATCCGTCCATGACAAAATTTATCCGTGAGGATATCCGGCGGCAATTGCGGGGACAAATCGATTCTTATTTGCAATCTTTTCGGCAAAAACACGGAGAACTCCCTGAAGCGGAATTGGAAAAACAAATACGGGAGCAGATCGCCGCGGACATCAACCGGGGCGTCTACGCCTTTTTGTCGGCTTTCCGCAATCCTTAAATGTTCCATCATTTCAGAAAAAGGAGGGATGCCCTTGTTCTCATTGACAGTCACCAACGGCGAACTGATGGTCGGGGAAATCAAAATGACCGCCGCAACCAATTCTTCCCTCGTCCTGATCGGCGATGCCTCCAGCATCCAACTGGCATCCTTTTTCGATACGCCGAAGGAATCCTTCATCAACGGTCCCTTCCTCCCCCTTCCCCTGGAAGGCGGAAGGGAAGGATGAAACGGGTTTCCCGGGTCCATTCCGTTCTCGTGGAAACGATTTCCTTCAGTTCCCTGCTCCAGATCGGCGACTCGATGGTGATTGACGGTTGTTCCCGGGCCATCGCCGTCCAGCGGGAGAAAGAACTGTTCTTCGGAAGCGAAGGAAATTTTTCCGCCTATCCCGTTTTCCGACATCGGATCCGGTTCCCGGAGATCTCACCCGTCCCTCTTCTCACCCGGCAGGAAAGGGGAAGCATCAACGTCAACCGGGTCCATGTGACCGGCCTGGCGGCCTCGTCCATCCTCCACATCGGAAGCAACGAGCAAACCCGTTTGGAAAGCCGGATCAAACATATCCGGCAGCTGGAATCGGAAGACAAGAAGAACGGGAACGGGGAATTTTTCATAAAATAAAGGGAGAGCCGGAGACCTTCTTTTAACCTTCACGGTCGCAAAAGTCAGGGATATTTATCGAAAAACGGAGGGATTCCGGCGAGGAATCGGAAAAAGGAAGTTTTCCATGCCGTCCATCATAGGTTCCATTCAAATCATGAACGTGAGTTCCGGGATCGTGAATTTCGGCGACACATTGAATATTTCCCCGAAGACTAACACAAAATCCAATCACGGATCGGGCTCCGCCAATATCGGAGCCGTCATCGTCACCAATAACGCCTTGAGCTCGACGGGCACGTTGGACAAAGACGTCTTGGACCAGGCCAATACGGCCAATCAATGAAAGGGGCTCGCAAGTCCATGTCCGGCTTGCGGGCCCAGATCCAATTTGTTAAAGGAGATAAACCAGGTTTATTTCAACGTTAGCAAACCCTTGGTCTTCACAGTTCCAATCCGTAAAACGGACCAACCGCCCTTTCGTTTTCCCGATCCGCAAAAAGGCGGGTCTGAGGAAAAACAAGGCGGAAAAGGGAAGGCTGCGGGTTTCCCCATCCCGAAAAAAGGCGGAAAAACGGATGATAACGAGGTTTCCGGACCTTCCCGCACCTCCGGAAAATTCGGAAAAAGGCGGCGGCATCACGGTAAAGCCCGAATGTCGGACAAACTCTTTCAGAGAGAGACCGGAAAAGGGCGGTCCTTTTCCATGCGCGCTGCACCGGTTTTCCTCGCCGGGCCGACGGCCGATGGGGGTAAGGGTTTCCCCGGGCCCGAACCGGCCCGAAGGCCCGCCCCCTTCCGAAAGCGGGGAAGCGTTCGCCTCCCGTTAAACATCGACTTTCACGAGATGGCCGCCGTCAAAAAAGAACAAATAGCATTCGTCCATTTTCTCGCGGGTGATTTCCTCGATCGCCCGCTTATACCATGCGATCTGCGTCCGGTACCTGGCGAGCAGCACCGGTTTCGCCGCTTGGAAATCGGGGAAACGGCCCGTGACCGCGTCGGTCTTGTAATCGAGGAGCACCAGCCCCTTTTCGTCCTTAAACAGGCAATCGATGATCCCCTGAACGAAAACCGGGTCCTCCCCGGCCGGGTAGTCCGGGTAAATCTCCCGCGAGTCGACGGCGAGGCTGAACGGAAGTTCCCTTTTCACCCACTTGGCGCCGATCAGCCGCCGGCCGAGATCCGTCTGGAAAAAACCGAGGATGACGTCCGTATCCACGCTTCTTCTTTCTTCCTCCGTCAGCAATTCCTTCCGCTGCATCTCCGAAAGGAGTGCTTCCATCTCTTCCTTAAGCGGCGGCTTCGACAGATCGATATGCTGCATGACCAAATGCATGGCCGTCCCTTTTTCCGCCGGAGACAGCTTCTTTTCCTTCAAAAATTTCGGCCGTTCCAAAATCCGCGGCTTGAACGGGGAAGCGGACGCCGCCTGCCCGCCGGTTTCCGCCGGTTCGTTCCGCCTTTTCAGCTCGGAAACGGATTGTTTGCTGTTGTGAACCGTCGCCGGGCGATGGGGATATTCCCAGCGGAGCAGCGCCTCGATCCGGCTTTTGTAGGAAGATTCCTCCGGAACGGGCTCCCCATTTTTCACCGCGGAAAGCCAACGGGGCCGCTCCTTTTCCTGCGGATTTTCTCCGCCTTCGATCGCCTCCCGGGAAAGGACGGAGACTTGAAAAACGGCCGGATGCCGGTAAACTTCCGCATTACCCGCCTTCTGTCCTTCTTCCCGCAGCGGTTCCCCGTCCCGGTGGCGGATGAGGCACGGGCCGATAAAGTGCAAATAGCTTTTGCCGTTCAAGCGGTCGTAGGCGTCCAGAACCCAGCCGGTTTCATCGGCATGCTTCCGCCACTGGTCCAAAAGCCCGGGGAGGTCCTTCGTTGAACCGACCAGGTAAAGTTTCTCCTTCGCCCGCGTCATGGCGACATAAAGGATCCGCATTTCCTCGGCAATAAATTCCAATTTTTTCTTTCTTAGAACGGCCAATTGGAAGATGGAAGGATAGGTGATCTGCTTGTCCGGATTCATGTACTTCACGGCAAAACCGTAATCTTTGTCAAGCAGATAATCCTTCCTTAAATCCATCATGTTAAAGGAGCGGCCCAACCCGGCGACGAAGACGACGGGAAACTCAAGGCCCTTGCTCGAATGGATCGTCATCAGCCGGACGACATCCTCCTGTTCGCCGAGGGCTTTCGCTTCCCCGAAATCATTCCCCCGCTCCGTCATCCGTTCGACGAAGCGCAAAAAGCGGAACAAGCCCCTGAAGGAAGTTTCTTCGTATTGCCGCGCCCGGTGGAAAAGGGCAAGCAAATTCGCCCGCCGCTGCCTCCCGCCGGGAAGCCCGCCGACGAAATCGAAATATTTCGTGTCCCGGTAAAGGCGCCAGATCAGTTCGGAAAGGGAATGGGTCCGGGCGTAGCTGCGCCAGCCGGATAATTGCCGCAAAAACTCCTTGACCGTCTGATGGATCCGCTCCTCCCGGTCCGTCTCCGGGACGGATTCCGAGAATGTTTTCACCGCTTCGTAGAAGCTTTTCTTCGGGGAGCGGATGCGGATGCGCGCCAAGTCATCCTCGCTGAGCCCCACGATCGGCGAACGGAGCACGGAAGCGAGGGGAATGTCCTGAAACGGATTGTCGATAATTTTCAATAAGGAAAGGACCGTCTCCACTTCCGTCGCCTGAAAATAGCCGGAGGATAAATCGGCATAAGCCGGGATGCCGTATTGTTTGAACTCATCCAGAAATTGCGGGGCCCAGGTAAAGGAACGGAGCAGGATGACGATATCCCTGTATTGGACCGGCCGGCTTGCGCCCTTTTTCGGATCGTAGACGGGATGTTTTTCATCGATCAGTTTCCGTATCGTCTGGGCGACAAACTTCGCCTCCAGCTGGGATTGTTCCAAGTCCTCCCTCGCCAGCAAGTCTTCTTCATTGCCGTTCTCTTCCCCGTTTCCCCCGGCATCCGGCTCCTCATCCCCGCCGTCCGTGTGCAAAAGGGCGACCTCCACGGGATGGGGACCATCTTGGGGATAGGCGGCCCCGGGCTTCAGTTCGGCGCTTTCATCATAGGCAATTTCTCCCACATATTCGTCCATGATCTGTTTAAAGATAAAATTCGTGCCGTCCAAAATCTCCTTTCTGCTCCGGAAATTTTGGGACAGATCGATCTTCAGGCCGCTTTCCATCCCGTCCCTGCGAAAGCGGTGGTATTTGTCCAAAAACAGCTTCGGTTCGGCCAGCCGAAAACGGTAGATCGACTGCTTCACATCGCCGACCATAAACAGGTTCCCGTCGGCTTCCCCGCCCCTTTTCACCAGCTGCAAAATGGATTCCTGAACCATGTTCGTATCCTGATATTCGTCGACCAGCACTTCCTTGAACTTCTTTTGATAATAGAGAGCCGCTTCCGTCGGTTCCAGCCGGTTCGTCTCCGGATCGAATTTTCCCAGGATCGCCATGCAGAAATGTTCCAAATCGGAAAAGTCGGCGAGGGCCCGTTCCTTTTTCAAGGCGGCGAACTTTTCGGCAAATTTTCGGACGAGGGAAACCAAGGTTTCCACGGGTTTTTTCATTTCCCGCAAATCGCGCAAGAATGTTTCCGGTTTCCGGGAAAACAGCTCGTTTTTCAGTTTTTGGATCAGCTGCTTCCCTTTTTCCCGCAATTTTTTCGCCCGTTCCGTCAGTTCGGGGTCGTATTCGTCCCCCTTGCAAGGTTTCAGTTTCGTAAACGCGGCGGCGTTCACCGCCTCGTACAGGGCGGAAAAGGATTCGTTTTTCGCCGAAAGCAGCGCATCCGCCAACTGCAGGTCGGCCAGGAAATTTTCCTCCTGCACCCGGGGGCCCGCAGGCTTCCGGGCCAGTTCGAGACATTCGCCAAACAGCCTTTTCGCTTCCTTCAGCTGCAATTCGGCCTCAAACATCAGGTGATGGATGTAGGGTAGATCGTCAACCCTTTCCCCCGCATCGTACAGCTTCGGCAAATTCGCAAGCCATGCGTCAGGATTCGGAGTCGCGCGGGAAAAATCGTACAGCTTCATGATCAAATCGGCCAGATCGCTGTCGCTCCGGTCGCCGGTGAACATGTCGGCGACGCGGAAAAATTCTTCATTGCCTTCCTTGCCGTACTCCTCCTCCAACACCGCGTCCATGGCTTCGTCCCGCAACAGGAGCCCTTCCGTTTCGTCCAAAATGCGGAAATTCGGATCGAGATCGATCAAATAATAAAATTTTTTTATGACTTCCAAACAAAAGGAATGGATCGTGGATATGGACGCCTGGTTCAACAAACTCAGCTGCCTGCGCAAGAATTTGGAACCGGGATTTTCGGCGATCTTTTTTTCCAGGGCCTGCCCGATCCTTTGCCTCATTTCCTGGGCGGAAAGGTTGGTGAAGGTGACGACCAGCAGTTCATCGACATTGACCGGGTCTTTTTCATCGATGATTTTCTCGATGATCCGTTCGACCAATACCGCCGTCTTCCCCGAGCCGGCCGCGGCCGCCACCAGGATGTCCTGCCCTTTGGCCCGGATCGCCTTCTCCTGATCCTTGGTCCATGACACGGAACCCTTCATTGATCCGCCACCTCCCTTTTCATGAATGCCATCGCCTCGTCCTGCTTCAAGGGGGTTAAAACCCGGAACCGGTTCTCGCCCAGTCTTTGATCGAATTGGCAAACCGGGTGAAAGGGGCAATATTGGCAGGGGGTCTCCCCGTTCATTTTATAAGGGGCGATATCGACGCTGCCTTCGGCGATCGCCTCCCCGGTTTTTTGGAACACCCGCCGGACGTATTGGCGCATTACGGAAAATTCCTCTTCATCGGCGGTTTTCGACCTGGCCGTCAGCCGGCCGTCCCGTTTGATCCCCGCGGCGATAATTTGCGATTCGCCGCTTGTCAGCGTCTGATCCATGGCCTTAATAATTTCCGGATCGGACAAGGCCAGCCCGGCCATCTTATACTTTTTGAAAATTTCCCTTTCGATCTCTTCGTCGGAAAGGGGCTTCCCGCTCCGGACCGAAGGATTGTGGACGCGGAAATAGAACACGCCGGCGGGCTTGGCCGGTTTTCCGACCAGCATCTCCGAGTAGGAAAGCAGCACGTCCAGATAGGTCAGCATCTGCAAGGCCAGCCCGTAATACACTTCGCCGAGGTCCAAGGCCCTGCTGCCCGATTTGTAATCGATGATGCGCAAAAATACGCCCCGGTCCGTTTCCGCCTTGTCTACCCGGTCGATCCGGCCGACCAGCTCCAGGCTCATGCCGTTCTTCAACCGGTAACGGACGGGGGGAAGGTCCCCCTTCGGCCCGAAGGCGATCTCCAAACCGATCGGTTCAAAGACGCTGGCCTTGGCGTGTTCCCGCAACACCTTGACCGAGCGGAGCAAGATTTTTTCAAACTTCCTTTTCAAATATTGATAGCGGTTGGAACTGAAGAGGATTTCATGCTGCAGTTTCGGGGCCAGCCGTTGGACGGTCTCCTTGACGATTTGTTCCAGTTCGCCCAGGGAAAGGGAGCCCCACGTCCGGTCCATGGACCGGACCTTTTCTCCGATTTCCTTGAGGGCGGCATGGTACAGCTGGCCGATGTCCGGCAGTTCCAGCTTAAAAATCTCCCTTTTTTCCAGCCGCAAACCGTGGGTCAGGAAATGGGCGTAGGGGCAGCTGTTGTACAGCTCCATCCGGGTGATGCTGCCGTAAAGTTTGTCCCCGTAAAGATCTCTGACCGTATCCGGCGACAGTTTTTTCGCTTTGTTTTCATAAAAGAGGCTGGATAGAACGGCCTTTGCCGCCTCTTTATGCCCGCTTTCCATGATCAGGTTGTAACAATCCCACCAGAGGGGAACGACCGGATATCTCCGCTTGTACCGTTCCAGCTCGTTCGTCAAATGAAATAAGGCGATATCGAAGTTGACGATATAATCCGGCTGTTCCGCTTCCGGGCATTCGTTCGGCTCGCTCTTCAGCGGGATTTCCCGGACCTTCGGGAACATTTCCTTCATTCTTTTGATGTAGGGGGAAGGAAGCAGGGCCTTCCCTTCCTCGTCGGCGATCGGATAAGAAAGGTACAGCCGCTCGGACGGGGTGGTAAAGGCCTTGTAGGCGATGAATTCCTCGTCGAGCAATCTTTCCTTCCCCGTCGGGGCGTTTTTCAGCCCGCGGGCGCTCAGCTGTTCCCGGTCGTCGTCGGAAAGGATTCCTTCCTCGGAAAATTTGGCCGGTAAAATCCCGTCGTTCAACCCGATGAGAAAGGCGATTTTCACGTCCGCCAGGCGGGAAAGTTCCAAGTCGGCCACGATCACCTGGTCCAGCGCCGGCGGGACGGTGGAAAAGCGCAACGATTCCAGCCCGCTGTCGATGATTTCGGCGAAGTCTTCCGGGGACATCCGTTCATCGCCCAACACTTCCACAAATTGGTCCAACAGATCGATGACGGCGGGCCAAACCTGTTCATGTTCCCGGCTTAAGCGAAGCTCCCCGGACGATTCCGCATCCTTCCGCAGCATCTCCAGCTTTTCCGGAACGTCCAAGTCCTCCAGGAAAAGATAGAGCGCCTCGCATAATTCCCTGCCGTTCGCAGCCCTTCGCATCCGCTTTTCCAGGCGGATGATCGGAGCGGTAATCATGTTCCGCCATTCGTTCAATCGATTTTCCAATTCCTTCTCTTCATCCGTCTGCACGGAAAAATCATCGATCCCCCGATACCGCCGGTACCGAAAGGGCGTATCTTCCGTCCATCTTTTTCCCTGGATGCCGTGGCTCAAACAATAATTTTCCAGCACGTCCATCTGTTCCCTCAACGCGGGGAGGTTCGCCCCTTTCGGGAACAGAAAGTCGGTCTTGACCGCCCGAAACACCGCCTCATGGGTCCAGTTCCTGGTTACGATCTCCAGGACGGAACGGATGAATTCGATGAGCGGGTGATTCAACATCATTTTTTTCTGATCGATATAGAAAGGGATCCGGTAATCTTTAAAAATGGTCTCGATCAATTCCAGATAGGCGGGCGAGTTCCTCAGAAGGATGGCCATATCCTTAAACCGGTAGCCCCCGTCCCTGGCGAGGGCGATGATTTTCCGCGCCACCCCTTCCACCTCCGCCCGGATATTGGCGGCTTCCATGATCGCCAAATCCGGTTTTTCCGGAAAAGGGGGAGGGGGCAGCTCTTCAAAATGGGCCTCCAAATATTTCAAACCGGGCGACCGGAAACGGAGGGTTTCCCCGAAGACGAGATCGTCTTCGACGGGCACGCCATTGACCGCAGCCATTTCGTACAGCGTGCCGTAGGTTTCGCCGGTCATCCGGAACAGATCCAACTCATCGGGAATCCGGTCCCGGCAAGGTCTGTCCAGCGTGAGGGCGACCGTCACCCTCGCACAATGTTTCATCAGCTGTTCGATCACCGCATACTCCTGCGGGGTGAACCGGTAAAAACCGTCCAAATACACCTCGCTGTCCCGCAGAATTTCCGAATCCTTGATGTTTTCGGAAAGAAGGGTTAAATAATCATCCGCTGCCGTATATTTGTTTTTCAATACTTCCGTAAATTCACGGTAAATGATGTGCAGATCGTGGAGCTTATCGAGCAGGTTCTGCCCGAGGTCCCCGCTTCCCCCCACGTCCGCCAATTCCCCGGGTGCGATCAGATACCGCTTGAATTCGGTCAACAAATTTTCCATCTGCCGGATGAAGCCGAATTTGTCCGCGTTTTTCCGGAAAATCTTCAGCTTCTCCCTGTTTTCGTTGATGATCTTCCGGATCAGCATGGCGATCCCCGTCGAGTGGATGTGGATCCGGTTCGCCCCGCCGGTCTCCTGCAGCACGCGCCAGGCGAGCCTTGTGAAACTGTAAATCTGGGTGCGGACCATCCCCCGGATTTCCGAACGGGAGGCGAATTCATATTCCGTTAAAAAGGACATTTGGTCGGGAACGATGTAAAAAATGGGGCGTCCCCAAGGATCCTCCTTCATTTTTCCGATGATTTCATCCATCATGAAGGCGGATTTTCCGCTTCCGGAACGTCCCAGCACAAATCGGACGGACAATTTCTCCTCCTCCCTTGCCTAACCCTTGTCGTCTCATTTCCATTCTACAACATCCCGGTGCAATTGGATACGGTTTTGCCGGCGCCTATAAGCCCGGAAAAGGCTGCCGCCGGCGAAAGGGATTTTTTCGGCGGACGAGAGGGACCGGCCATTCCGGTCCCGCGTTTTTCGAAAAAAGCCGTCCCGCGAAGGACCCGCCCCTTTTCGCCGTTTAAAATTTCCCCCTGCCAAAATCGTTTTGACGAAATTTTCCGGCGGTCAAACGGCTTACTTTTCGCATAGTGTAAAAAGAGGTGATCGCCCATGGAAAAGAGGCGGATTTTGACCGGCATCCTTTTGGTGGTCATCGGGATCTTCGTCACTTCCAATATCTACACCCTCATCCCCCTTTATCCGGAGATAGGGAAGGCGATGGGAATCCCGGCGAAGGAAGCCGGTTACGGGAGCACCGCCTTCACCTTGTTTTATGCCTGCGGACTCCTCCTCTGCGGCCCGTTGTCGGACCGGGCGGGAAGAAAAAAGGTAATGGTTGCCGGGCTGTTTTTGTCCGCGTTCACCACCTTCTTCGTTTCATTGGCCCAAAACCCTGCCCAGTTATATTTGTTTCGCGGGCTGCAGGGATTCACCCTGGCCAGTTTTGCCCCGGCGGCCTTCAGCTATTCCTTCGAATTGTTCCGGGATAGGGAACGCCCCTTCTGGCTGGCCTTGATCAACGCGGGGTTCCTCTGCGCGGGCCTGCTCGGCCAAATCGCCGGTTTCGCTTTGGCGGATTACGGCGGATGGACGTCCGTCTACCTATTTTTCAGCATCGCCTACGGCATCCTTGCATTTTTAAGCGTCTCCCTTCTGCCACCCTCTTCATTTTTCGGAAATAAGGAAGGGATTTCCCGGATTTTGCGGGAAATGGCGCTGCTGTTAAAGAATAGGACATTGGCGCAATGCTACGCCCTCGTTTCCACGTTATTGTTTTCCTTCGTCGCCTTTTACGAAGCCCTCGGATACGTTCTTCCCGCTTCATCGGAAAAATTTTTCCAAGTCAGGGCGCTGGGATTGGCGGGGGCTTTCCTGTCCCTTTTTACCGGCATTTTCATCCGTAGGGTGTCCGCCACCCGCACCCTCCTTGCCGGCATCTCCCTCAGCGGGACGGCGGCGGTCATGCTCCTTTTTTCAGAAACGGCCTTTTCCGTCGGCCTTGTCTCGGTCTTTTTTGTCTCCGGAATCTCCCTTCTGATCCCGACGGTCATTCATCTCATCGGGAACAAAAGCGGTCCGATGCGGGGCAAGGCCCTGTCCTTGTATTCCTTTCTATTGATGGCGGGAGCGGCTCTTGGTTCGCTGGCGGCGGCCATGTTTCCCTATAAAATCGTGCTATTTTTCATTGTCCTTCTGTTTGCCGCCGATTTTTTGATCGCCAGGAATTTGCGTTAAGGGCGGCGGACGGAACACACAAAAAAGCCCGGATCTCCCGAAGAGTCCGGACTTTCACTTCATCCTTTCCCGCTTGACGATTTTCACGGGCTGATGCTCCTTTTCCATTTTGGCGTTCAAATAGTTTTCCGCCCGTTTCCCCAGGTACCACAGGACCGCGATGACGACGATGACGATGGAAGTCCTCAAGGGCTGCCTGATCAGGGAAGGGATATCGTGGCCGACGAAACTGATGGTAAAGATCATCACCATTTTCCCCGAAATGACGGCGAGGGCAAACTGATACACGTTGACCTTGGAAAGGCCGGCCACCACGTTGACGACCGCCGAGGGCGTAAAGGGAAAACAAAGGAGCAGAAACAGCGGGCCGAAACCGTGAGCCTCCACCCAGTTCATCAGCCTTTGCACCCGGTGGTGGGTGCTTAAAAAACGGAGCAGCTTCTTTTGCCCGTAGATGCGCACCAAGGCAAAGACGAGCAGCGCCCCGGCGGACGAGCCAATCCAGGAGAACAGAAACCCCCACCAAAGTCCGAAGGCGTTGGCGTTCGCCATGACAAACAAAAACAAGGGCAAAAAGGGGAAAAAGGATTCCAAAAGGGGGAGAAATATGCCCGTCAGAGGTCCCAAGGACCTGTAACTTTGGATTAATTCCATCAAGTTTTCCATCGTGAAAAACTCTTTAATCCATGTAAAATCCATAGAAAAGCTCCTTATGCATCTCGATCCTCTGATTTCCGGTTCCAAACTGCAAAAAAATTGTAACTATTTTATTATAACATAGATTGGTTTCAACATGCATACAACCGCTTTCTCATCACCTTTGGACGGAAACTCGACCAGGTCATAAGGTTTATCCGGATGCTTGTCCAGCTGAAATATGCGCCGAAATCCGCACCTCGACCGACCCATAAGGTTTATCCGTCCCCTTTGCCCATTTGGTTCTCCTGCCCCCCTTTCGTCTTGGGACAGCCTGGCGAAGGCCCGTTTCCCTTCGGGTTTTCCCGAGGTTTATCCGGGAAAACCCGCCGGCCGCTCCGGACACGGTCCGGAAATTTTAGGACGGGGCGCGGCGGGCCCGGGCGGGAAAATCCTTTTCCTTATCTTTCCCGATCGTCCGGTCCTTCGCGCGGGAAAATTCATTTTTTCATTGCCAATTTATGTGAAAAGGGAATTGGTTTCCAAGAAAGATCGGAAGAGCCCGTCAAAAATCTCGGGCGGTTTGGCCGGCGAAACGGCAGGAAGTTTCTTCTCATTTCGCCAAAGGTCATCATGAGATGCTCGCTTCCCGGCGAAATGCCGGGGCCGGTTTCCCCGGACGTCCTCGGCCGAAAGGGAAAGACGAACGTCGCCGGCCCTATTGCCCGATCAGCCCAAACGCTCCTTTACCCGCGCCCTCGGACGAGCCTTGCCGCCAGCTTTGCTTGGCTGGGCGGATGGGGCTTTTTCCGCCGAAAAAACCCTCCGGAACGAACCGGAGGGCTTTGCGGACGGTTGCCGCGGCGGGAAACGCCGGCCGGCGACGGCTTCGCCTCGGAATCTCATGATGCCGCGCGCCTTTCGACAAACACGGGCCGGCCGCGATGGCGCAAAAGCTTTCCCGAAAGATTCCGGCCGTCCTTTCGCCTTTACGGCAGCAAATATTGTTTGAACCAATCCGCGATATAATGCAGCCGGCGGATGCGCAAATTCGGTTTTCCGCTCCGGGACAGCTCGTGGTTCGCTTCGGGGAAACGGACGAATTTCACCGGTTTCTTCCGGTGCTTCAGCGCGATGAACAATTGTTCCGCCTGCTCGATCGGGCAGCGGTAGTCCTTTTCGCTGTGCAAGATCAATAACGGCGTCTCGATATGGTCCACGTAAGCCAGGGGAGAAATTTTCCACAATCCTTCAAAATCCGACGGATCGAGCATATGCTGAAATTCATTGAAGTAATAACCGATATCGCTCACCCCGTAAAAACTGATCCAATTGGAAATGGACCGTTGGGTGACCGCCGCCTTGAAACGGTTCGTATGGCCGACGATCCAGTTGGTCATGAAGCCGCCGTAGCTCCCGCCCGTTACGCCGAGCCGGTTCTCATCGATGAAGGAAAAACGGTTCAAGACGTAGTCGACGGCGAGCATCAAATCCCGGTAATCATTCCCTCCGTAATCCCCCCGCACCGCATTGACAAACTTCTGGCCGTAGCCGTGGCTGCCGCGGGGATTGGTGTACAGGACGGCGAACCCTTGGGAAGCCAGGCACTGGAATTCGTGGAAATAGGTGTTCCCGTACATCATATGGGGGCCGCCGTGAATCTCCAAAATGAGGGGATACTTGTTCCCTTCCCGGAAGCCCGCCGGTTTCATCAGCCAGCCTTGGACGGTCTCCCCTTCCGCGCCGGCGAACCGGATCTCTTCCGCCTCGGAAAGTTCCACCCTTTCCAAAAAAGACCGGTTCACGGCCGTTAACGGGACAAGGCTTCCCCGTTCAAGATCCGCTTCATACAACTCGCCCGGCTTGACGGGAAATGCGGCGGAAACGATCGCCTTCCCCTCTTTGGAAACGGAAAAGCCGTACACATGCCCTTCCACCTTCGTCAATTGCCGCAAATTTCCCTTCAAATCGGAATAATACAGGTTGGTGTTCCCCTCCCGCGAGGCGAGAAAATATAACCCCCGGTCGTCCTCGTCCCAAACCGGGCGCGGAGCGGCGACGCCCTGCAGAAAATCGCCGATCATAAAGTCGCCGACGGCGATGTCCCAACCTTCCGACAGGCAATCGAACCGCCCTTCCTGCAAATCGTAAATCCAAATCTTGTTCAACGTCGCATTTTTAAATTCCTGTCCGTGGCCGACGACGGCCAAATACCGCCCGCTTTTCGACCAGGCGCATTGATTGAACATCCCCCGCCCCTTCGTGATATTTTCCGTCTTTCCGGTATGCCAGTCGAGGAGGTAAATATCCTGGTGGAAGGAAAGATCGTCCCCCTCGTGCATGATGTCGGAAAAGGCAAAGTATCTTCCGTCGGGGGACCACCCTTGCGGGGAAAAACTGTTCTCCCCTTCCGTGATCAGCCGGACGTCTTCCGTTTCCAGGTCCAGGACGGCGATATGCTGGTACCTCCCGTCAAACAGCCCCCTTGCGTCGGATTTGTATTTCATCTTCTCCACTTCAAGGGGCTCCGGCCTCTTCTTTTCCTCCTTCTCCTCCTTCTTCCCCTTTTTCAAAACGGTTTCCCCCGGTTTGACGCGGACCGTAAAGGCCATTTTTTTGCCGTCCGGCGACCAGACCGGGTTGGCCGCCCCCTTCTCCGCATCGGTGACCTGCTTGGCCTCCCCTCCATCCGTGTTCATGACATATATTTGCGGATCCCCGTTCCGGTTGGAAACGAAGGCGAGCCGGGTTCCGTCGGGCGACCAGGCCGGGGAATGGTTGCGGCATTTTCCGTGCGTCCATTGAAAAGATTGTTTCGTTTCCGGATCAAGGACAAAAATATTGGAATAATAATCATTTTTTTCCTCGCTGATCCCGGTGACCACATAGGCGGCCCTTTTTCCGTCCGGAGAAAAAACGGGATTTCCGACGGAAAGCAATTCATACAGATCTTCCGGTTTTACTCTGCGTTTATCTGCCATCTTCTTTACCCTCCCAAGGAAAATCTACTTAATATTTCGCCCTCCGTAATAATTTTCCTGCAAGTTTTTTCAATAAATTCAGGCTCCGGGCGAAAAATTTTTCGGGATTCTTTCCATTTGAGATTCGGCAAGGGCGGAAACCGGTTCTTGTTTTTTGACATTTTCCATTAATTCCAATGATTCGAACGAAGGAGAAAACGCGATTGTGCCCCATCATTTTCAAAATGAATTGATGAAAACCGTCCAGCCCCGCCTCCCGGATTTATCCCGATACTGCTGCATGACGGCAGGAACGCCTTGGGACGGGGAAGTTGCTGCAGGAAACGCTTATCAAAGCCTTCCAGTCTGCGGCTGTCTTTGTCAACCATCCGGAGCCGAAAGCCTATCTGTTCCGGATTGCCGCGAATGCCTGGATCGACCACTGCCGAAAAAATAAAGCCCCCTTGGATCCGTATCGGGAGGACCTGCCCTTGGTTCAACCGCATGGGCTTGATTTTGAAATCCGTGAAGCCATGGAAGAACTTTTTTGCCATTTGCCTCCCCGTCAGGCATCTGTTCTGCTTCTGACGGAAGTCTTCGGATTCAGCGCCCGGTCAGCGGCGTCGATGCTGGAAATGACCGAAGGCGCTGTGAAGGCTGCCCTGCATCGCGCCCGGACAACATTGAAGCGGGTAAAAAGGCGGGACGATGAGGTCCGTTCGCGATTCAAAGCGAAAAGCGTCGCAGAACTGGCCGATATCTTTCTTGATGCCTTCCAACAACATGATCCCGCTGCCGTAAGCCGGGCATACCGCTCCCTTAAGCACCGCGGGATGGAAGCGAAGCGGATCATAGGCGAAGGAATGGTTTTTTTCCAGTTGCGAGACCCGGGCGGCAATGTGTTTACCGTCGCCTCACCGGCGAAAAAAATCAGGAACGGCTCATAAAAAATAACCGTATCTTTTCGTCCTTCTTCTGCGTTTATTATGTGAATCAAATCTTGCTTTAAAGGAGTTGGATTTATGGCGCTTGTGAAGAGAATCGATACCGTATTTGTACCGGTAACCGATTTGGAGAGGTCGGAAAAGTGGTACCTGGATGTGTTCCCTTTTATAGTGACTTTCCGCAGTGCCGACGGGAACGATATAGGCTTCAGCTTTAAAGACCGCCATCCGTTGCAGACGGGACTTTGCATTTATAAAACCGATAAAATCGAAAGGTTAGGGCACGTCGCATTCAATTTTTTCACGGAAGACGTGGATGGGTATCACCGATTTCTTCTGGAACGAAAGGTAAGGTAACCGAAATTCACGAGGAGGGCGGGACAAGATTCTTCGAGTTTTTCGATCCGGACGGAAATGAGCTGAGCGCCGTCACCTTTCCGGAGTAAAAGGAGGAATGAGGGATCATGCAACGGGGGCCAACCTTGCCTGTCGGCGGGTAAAAGAAAGGGAGAAAATGCAGCGACGCAACCCGCGAAAATTGCAACCGCCGAGATTGCCGCCGCCAGTCCGGGAGGCCGGCACCGGCTCGGGATGCCCCGGAAAAAACGAAGATCAAACGCATAGAAGAAGGGGAACGGCTTCTCTCCCCCTTCTTCTTTTTTTGAATGGAAGCCGATTTTCCTGTCGCAGGCAAACGGCTTTTTTCAATTGCCGATAGCAGGATTTTGCCCTTCGAATGGTTTGCCCATTCATTAAAATCAGGCATCTGTAAAAAATTCCCTGGCGATTGATTTTCCCGCCGGCAGGTTATATTATAAATATATACGAACATATGTTTGGTATCGGGGAGGGAAGAGAATGACGAGGATCCCGGCGGAAGACCGCGATTTGATGGAGAAAGCCATCTATTATCCGATGGTGCTCAAAGTGCTGGAAAGGGATTTACGCGTCATCGAAAAAAGCCCGTTCAAACTGCCCAATCCGTATATTTCCCTGGTGAGCGAGACGATGGCGGCCGTGCAAAAGCAGCTGCATGCGGTCAAGCGGGAGATGAAGAAAAACGGAATGAAGGTGCAGGAAACGAAGCGGGACGACACCTTTACGACCTTCCTGTTCATCTACAAAGGATACGAGGAATACCATAATTATTTCAATCCGCGGCTGCGGAACAAGGTGGAAGAGCTGTTGGCCCATTTTTTGTTCCGCCGCTTCACCGACAAAAACTCCGGGGAAAAAACGGCCGGTTAAAACCGGTAAAACCTCTTTCGCTCCAGCGCCTCCAACTGCCAGTCATGGAACAGATGCTTCGAACGTCTTTCGCTCTCCAAAAGGCGCTGCTGCATTTTCGTCTGCAAGAGGGAAGTGCGCTGATATTGGGATCGGAAGGAATTCGCGGAGATGGGCACGGAAAGGGTTTGCTTGTTGCTCAAGAGGACTTCCGTTTCCTTATTGCCTTTGCGGAAAAAGCCTTGGACATGTTCGAGGGAAAACCAGCAGCAATCGGGGCGGTTGGGCGAGGTGGTGGGGAAAAAGTAAATGGAAGAGACCGGGTCGATGACGATGGGGGATTTATGGGTGATGCCGATCAACTCTTTCGTTCCTTCCCGCCGGCCTTCGAAACTGGAGGCATAAAACCGGCAGCTCTTCTTGATGATGTCAATCGGCTTCTCCGGCACCACGTATTCGTCATCGATCTCGAAAATTTTCGAATAGATCCTGCCGCCGTACGGTACCGGCACAATGGCCATCGTGTTGACCGTCAACTCAAAATCCTCATGCAAAACTTCCTGATCGAACATCGAATCCTCCCTTTCCTGAAATTTGAAATTCAATATAATATTAACATCTGTACCAACTTATGTCACTATACTTTTTATTTTTCGAAGTTTGCAGGAAAATCGCATTTTCAAAAAATTCCTTCCCGGAACTGTTGATTTTTATCCTCCTTCTCATATAATTATTAATAAAAAACGGAAGTGAAATGCAAAAATTAAATTTTACGCAAAGGGGGCATGGCTATGCCGGCAAGGGAGGAGCTGAACGGGGCTTTGGCGCTGACCCGCCAGAAAGACAAGGAAAAAGGGGTCGAAGCGATCTACATCGACATTTTGATCAATGAGGCGCTGTTAAAGGAAAAAAAAGAAAAGCTGAAACAGAAGATCGACCAGGCCCTCGACCGAAATGACCGGGAAGCGTTTATGGAACTGTCCGCCCGACTCCAGGAAGTGGAAAAAGAATTGAACGCATAGGAAACTGCTGATCGGGCAGTTATTTTTTGTGCCCAAAAAAGCGCCTGACCGAAGCCTCGCCCCTTCGGATCCTGGCAGGCGATTCCAAAAAGCGCCATCGCCCCGTCCCTCCCGGGACGGACCAGCCGCGGGAGAAACGGTCAAATGAGCGCGGACACGGCGGACAAAAGAATGATGGAACCGATCACCACGACGATCACATTGGCCCCGGAAAAAGCGAGGGCAAATGCGCCAAGCGCCCCGATGATCCCGAGCAAAACGTTCTCCCCGTCGATGAAGAAGATCCCCGGAAAGATCAAGGCCCCTAAAATGGCGTAAGGCACATTTTTCAACACTTCCTGCAAAAACGGCGGGAATTTGATTCCTTGCAAAACGGTGAGAGGGATGGCGCGGGGAAGGAACGTCACCAGCCCCATTCCGATGATCAAAAGGACATATCCGCTATCCATTCCGTACTTTCCCCCTTTTCCTTTTCAACCAAAAGACATATTCGACAAATACCGAAGCGGCCAAAGTGGCGATCACGATCGACCATCCCGGGGAAACGATCCGGCAGAACTGAAAAAAGGAATTGAGGAAAGCCGCCGAGCCCGCCAGGAAGAGCACTTTTCCGCTCTTTTTCATCGAGGGAACGAGAAGGCCGATGAACATCGCATATAAGGCGATGGACATGCCGTCCTGAAAGACCCCGGGAATATTGGAGCCGATGATGAAGCCGACGGCGGAAAAAAGGCACCAGCTGAAATAGGCGAGGACATTTAAACCGTACATATACAAAGTGGTCAATTTTTCATTTTTTACGGCGGCGACCGAAAAGGTTTCGTCGGTGACCCCGAAGGCGTAAATGGCCTTTTTCAGCGGATGGTCCTTTTCCACCTTTTCGTTCAAAGAAGCGCTCATCAAAAAATGGCGGATGTTGACAATAAACGTGGTGAAGATGATTTCCAGACTGCCGATATGTTTTCCGATCATGTCGAGGGCCATGTATTGGGAAGCGCCGGCGTACACAAACAGGCTCATCAGCAGGCATTCGCCCAGGCTCAGTCCCGTCGATTTGGCGATGAAACCGTAAGTTAAGGCGATCGGTATGTATCCGATGGCGATCGGAACGGCATCTTGAATGCCGTCGAGGAAACGGCCGGCAATCCTCGTTCCGGACATCATGCGCAAAGCTTTTCCCCCCAAACCGCGAAATTCCTTGGCGATCCCCGCGATTTTCGCGGGCCTCTCTTTTTTGCGCTCCTCAAAGAAAAAAGGGCAGGCCAGTCCTCCCTTTTTCCGAATCCGAAGCAAATATTTTCTGCGCATCTTCAGGAAAAAAGCGCAAGAAAGGGGGAGCGTCCTTCCCCCTTTTCGGATTCCGTGAAAATGAAACGATCGTCTTTTCCCTTCACAGAAATTGCAGAAGCTGCCGTCCTCACGCAAAAATTTCAGGCTTTGTCCGCTATTCGAGTATTTCCGCGATGTTTTTCCATTCCGGCTTGATTTCCACGCCCATTTCCTTGGCCGCCTTGGCATTGATGGCCAATTTTAAATTTTGCGGATAACGGACGGGCAATTCGGAAGCCTTTTTGCCTTCTTTCAAAATCGAATAAGCCAGCTGGCCCGCTTCATAGCCGATATCATAATAATCAAATCCGTATGCGGCAAATCCGCCCCGTTTGACCGAATCCAGCTCTCCGACAAAAAGCGGGATGTCGTGATCCTCCGCGGCGCCGATCACCGCCTCCAGCCCGTTTACGACCGTATTGTCGGTAATAATGTAGAATACATCCGCTTCTCCGGCCAAGGCCTCCGCTGCCTGCTTAATTTCCGAGGAATTGGAGACCACCTTTTCCACCAGCTTGAGATCGGTGTCCTTCATCGCCGCCTTTACGGCTTCGATTTGTTTGACCGAGTTTTGTTCCCCCGCATTGTAAATCGTGCCGACCCGTTTCCCCGGGAAATTTTCGGCAATGAACTGGACCGTTTTCGGGATCGCCTCCGGATGGTAATCCGTCGTGCCCGTCGCATTTTTTCCGGGGTTCTCCAGCGACTCCACCAGTTCCGCGCCGACCGGATCCGTTACGGAAGTGAAAACGACGGGGATCCCGGCAGCTTGCGCTTCACTGACGGCAGCCTGGGCGCTCGGCGTGGCATTGGCAAAAATCAAATCCGCCTTTGCGTTTACCAGGTTCTGGGCGATGGTTTTGGCATTGTTGACGTCGGCGGAGGCGTTCTGTTCGTCGAACTCCACCTTCAATCCCTTATCGGCGAGGGCCTTCTTGAACCCTTGTGTCGCCGCGTTTAAAGACGGATGGTTGGCGAAAACGGAAATCCCGATTTTATACGTCTTTTCCTTGTTTTCCCCGCTTCCGGTTTCCGATTCGTCCTTGCCGCAGCCGGCGGCAAAAATGGCGAAGGCAGCCAATAAAAAAGAAATAAGTGCGAAGGTCTTCCTGTTTACCATGCTCATCACTCGTCTAATTCTCCTCTCTCCTCATCTGAATAAAGTTAGAAAAAATTATAAAGGATTATAAAAATATTTCAAGTCAGTTTTGAAGATTTTTTCTTTATTTCCCAAAACGGCAGCCCTCGGCAAGCGGCGGGGCGGCGGAACGCATTCGGCAGAACATGATGAAGAATCTTCAACGGTCCCGCCTTTATAAATCGCCTCCGCGGCCCCGCGGCGGAACATCATGGTTCGTCTTCAACCTTTACCAGGCGCATGCTGTTTAAAGTGACGATCAACGTGGCTCCCATATCGGCAAATACCGCCAACCACAGCGTTAACCAGCCGGGCGCGATCAGCAGCAAAGCCAATGCCTTGACGCCCAAAGCGAAGGCGATGTTTTGTTTGATGATTGCCAAGGCCTTGCGGCTCAATCGGATCGTATATGGCAATTTCCTCAAATCGTCGGCCATTAAAACGATATCCGCCGTTTCGAGGGCCGTATCTGTCCCGGCTCCGCCCATTGCCACGCCGACGGTCGAAGCCGCAAGGGCCGGCGCGTCGTTCACGCCGTCTCCGACCATGGCCACGCTTCGGTACTTCTCGCGAAGCGCCTTGATGAAATTCAATTTGTCTTCCGGAAGCAAATCGGCCTTTATATCGGAAACCCCGGCTTCTTTTCCGGCCGCTTCCGCGGTCCGCCGGTTATCCCCCGTCAGCATGACCGTTTTTTTGATGCCTGCCCGATGAAGTTTTCGAATCGCTTCCTTGGAAGAATCTCTTATTTCGTCTGCCGCGGCGATGACCGTCAGGATTCCTTTTTCCGTTCCCAGCGCCATGACCGTTTTCCCTTGGGTTTGCAGGGCTGCAATTTGTTCTTTGATTTCCGCCGGGATGCCGTTCGGAAGAAGCTCTTCAAAAAGCCCCGGACTTCCGACATAATAGATTTCCTTCTTTACTTCGGCTTTCACGCCCTTGCCCGTAATGGATTGGAATCCTTCAACCGGTTCATCATGAAAAGGCAACCCGTCTTCTTCCGCCTTTCTTACGATCGCTTTGGCAAGCGGATGCTGTGAATTTTTTTCAATGGCGGCCGCAATGGCCAGCCCTTCCCTTTCATCCCCGCCGTAAGCGACCACATCGGTGACTGACGGAACGCCCTTCGTTAATGTCCCCGTTTTATCGAAAGCGACCACTTCCAAGTTTCCCGCTTCTTCCAAATAGATGCCGCCTTTAATCAACACCCCGTTTTTCGCGGCATTTCCAATAGCGGTTACGATCGCGACAGGCGTGGAAATGACCAGGGCGCACGGACAACCGACGATTAACAGGGCCAGCCCCCGATAAATCCACTCGCTCCAATCAGCGCCCAACCATAATGGCGGAAAAACAGACAGCAAGAGGGCAAAAATGATAATGGCCGGTGTATAGTATTTGGCAAAGCGGTCCACAAACGCTTGAGAGGGGGCGCGCCCTGCTTGCGCTTCTTCCACCAAATGGATGATTTTCGCAAGGGTCGTATCCTCCGCACGCTTTGTGACCTTTACTTCCAATAGCCCTTCTTCATTCAATGTGCCCGCAAAAACCTCATCGCCAACCGTTTTGGTTACCGGAACGCTTTCGCCTGTTATCGCAGCCTGATTTAACGCGGAGGTCCCCTTGATGACGATTCCATCCATCGCCAATTTCTGGCCGGGTTTCACGATCATAATATCCCCGATTTGAATTTCGTCGACGGGGACCATCATTTCTTCATTTCCGCGGCGAACCCAAGCTTCCTTTGGCGCGATTTCCATCAACGATTCAATGGATTGGCGGGCCTTGTCCATGGAATAACGCTCCAGGGCTTCACTGATGGCGAAGAGAATAACAACCGCCGCACCTTCTCCCCATTCCCCGATCGCCGCGGCTCCTAAAACCGCCACAGTCATCAGCGTATTCATATCAAAATTCAATCGGACGAAGTTCCTGAAACCTTTCATAAATAGCGAATACCCGCCAATGATGATGGACAGCGCGTACCCCGTCGACGCAAAGAGATGCCCTTCCCCGTACTGTTTTCCGAAAAGCCAGCTGATCGCCAGCAATATGGCGGAAATGCACACTTTCATGTTTTCTTTTTGTTTCCAAAAAGGTTCGCGCTTGACTGCTTTTTCTTTTTCCTCGAGAACTTTCAGATTTTCAAAAGCCCCCGCTTTTTCCAATTCTTCGATGGTGGCCGCACCCCAAACGGTAATTTTGGATGCGCCAAAGTTTACTTTGGCATCTTGTACACCCGGCAACGCTTTTACGTTATTTTCAAACTTTGCCGCACAGTTCGCGCAAGACAATCCCCGGACCCGGTAGGTTTTCGCTTCCCGCTCTTCAGACATGGGCCTTTCCCTCTTTCTCATGGGATAACGCGATCATGATCAACTGTTTCATATGGTCATCATCCAGGGAATAAAACACCAGCTTTCCCGCTTTTCGATATTTGACGGCCCCCTGTTTATAAAGGGTCCGCAAATGATGGGAGGCGGTTGCCACGGTGGTCCCGATGATATTGGCAATATCGCATACGCATAGCTCATCCTCTTGGCAAAGGGAATAAACGATTTTTGCCCGATTTTCATCGGCAAGGATTTTAAACAGCCGGGCAACGCCGGACAGATCTTCTTTTTGCAATTTTCCTCGGATCCGGTGGACTTTTTCTTCGTTATAACAATAAATTTCGCATGTATCATCCCTCCGCAATCCACGGTCCCCCCTTCTTATTCAAATTTCCGCTTGAATATATTGTACCTCATTTTTATTCAAACGGAAATTTGAATAATAAAAAAAGGGACGAAACCGTCCCTCGCCATAGCATCGGGCGTCCGGCAGCGGCGGCCCGGTTCAGACTCCGGAGGATCCGCCGTCGGGAAAGAATCGCGGAACCCTTTAATTTCCGGCGGCCATTGCCGGGCCGAGGACCATCGCCAGCATTTCTTTTGGGTATGTCCCCGTTCTTGGGCATTTCTTCGGCGCCCCGAAATTGCACCCTTTTTCCCCCTTCCGTCGGCACATGCGCATCCCGGCCGCCTGCGGAAATGGTTTGAAACGATCCGCCCTTCCCTTCCCCTTGATAACAGCCCTTTCGGTGCCTGCCCGGAAGCGGGCAGGGAAAATTCATGAGCTTTGGATGATTTGATCGACCTTCTCCTTCCGTTCGGAAGGCGGCGGCTAATCCTGGGAAAGATATTTAAACCTTGACACATCATCGTCCTTTATTCCCTGCTTGTTCAGCAGCGCCCGAACGTATCTGTCCGGATTTGCGATCCGTAAAAAATCTATATTCCAGTCGCAATGGGCTTGTGCGACATGCGCCAATAAATCATCCGCCAACCCGGATACGTCATGACGGGACAGGTTTAAACCCTGCAAATCTTGATTGGAGACAAACTGAACCTTTATAAAGTTTTCTCTTGGTTGGAAAAATTTTTTATCCGCTTCATCGAGCCAAGGGTAGTCGGCGAGGGTGCCCGGTCGCTTTTGATCCGAAATGATCAAATAATTTGTACTTTCCGTGTCAGGGATTTCAATCTTCCAAATTTCAAGGGCATTCGATTTAAACATCCTTCGAATGATCATCTTTCCTGATCCCATCCTTCTATTATTGTCAGCGGACATTCCTGAGCATGAAATATGTTTCGGAACGGACCCATTCAAAAGATTTCTGAGGAATCTCGGGATTTGAAGGATCCTTCGGCGGGCGCAAGTACAAAAAAGGTTCGGGGCAAGAGACACAATCGGCGGCCTTTTGATGCCGCGCTTTCAGACAAAGGAAGATATGCGCCGGCGGCCATTTTTTCTTCCTGGTCCGCTCCTTCCTTTTCCCTCAAGCCTGAAAGGGGCGCTGGCCCGAGCGCCGGTCAGCCGCTGCCTTCCGACATCCCTGGAAAGGCCTGTTCATTTAAACGGGTGACCTTCACCCTGCGGACAATTTTAGGGATGTATAAAAAATGGGTTCCAGACGAATGCCTGAAACCCATGCTGCCGACAGCCTGCGCCGCCGGACGGCGGCTGCAAGAAGCCTTTCCCTCAATAGAGAAAGGCGAAGAATTCTTCCCTTTCGATATTTCCGAAATAATGTTTCAAGTCCACATCCTTCAAAGCTTCGGCCATGGCCTCTCGGTCGTAGCGGACGCCGGTCAGCCTCTTTTCGATGTCGGCCACATCGCCGACGCCGAAGAAATCGCCGTAGATTTTACAGTTTTGGATGATCCCCTTGTCCACTTCGAGGCGGACGTCGATCGAACCGATCGGGAAACGTTTGGAATGCTGGATATTGAATTTCGGGGATTTTCCGTAGTTCCATTCCCATTTCTGATAGCGGTTCCTGGAAATTTCGTCGATCTTTTCCCAATCCTTTTCCGTCAGCACGTATTCGGGAATCTTTTCCTCCCCTTCAAAAATGTTTTTCAGGAGGAAGGAACGGAACTCCTCAATCGTCATCGGTTCCGGCAAAAATTCGGAAATGTTGGCGACGCGGCTGCGGACCGATTTGATCCCCTTCGATTCGATTTTTTCCTTTTTCACCTTCAGCGCTTTGGCCACATTTTCCAGTTCCGTATTCAAAAGGAGGGTCCCGTGGCTGAACATCCTTCCGCCGGTGGAAAATTGGGCGTTTCCGGAAACTTTTCTGCCGTCGACGACGATATCATTCCGCCCTTGCAATTCCGCCTTCACCCCGAGTTTGTTCAGGGCTCGGATGACCGGTTCGGTGAATTTCCGGAAATTGTGGAAGCTGTCCCCGTCGTCCTTCGTGATGAAGCTGAAGTTCAAATTCCCCAGATCGTGATAGACGGCCCCTCCGCCGGACAGCCTGCGGACGACAATGATATCGTTTTTTTCCACATAATCCGTATTGATTTCTTCGATGGTGTTCTGATTGCGCCCGATGATGATCGAAGGGCGGTTGATGTAAAAGAGCAAATAGGTTTCATCGATGTCCAAATGCTTTAAGGCGTATTCCTCGATGGCCAGATTGATCCTCGGATCGGTGATTCCTTTGTTGTCGATAAACAGCATCTTCTTTCTCCTTCCCCTCAACCTTTTTTCCAAATAAGTCCCGTTTTGGCCAATTGAACGGGGCCGTTAAAGTATTTCTTCGCTTCTTCCGCCAGCTGTTCCACATCGCCGAAATGGGGAAGATGGGTCAGCATCAGTTCCTTCACCCCGGCTTTTTCCGCCAGGGTGCCCGCTTCCCTGCTGTTCATATGGCCGGCCGCCTTCCCGTCCATATGCTCATAAAAATTGCATTCGCACAGGAACAAATCCGCCCCCTTGGCCAGGTCGGCAAATTCTTCCTTATAGGCGCTGTCGGCGGTGTAGGCGAAGACTTCCCCGTCGGCTTCGATGCGGAAGGCGAAACACGGAACGGGGTGGATCGTTTCCAGCATGGCGATCGAAAAGGGACCGATGCGAAGTTCTTGTCCTTTTTCATAGGCGACGCCCGTCGTCGCCCCTTTCCATGTCAGTTTGGCGAAACCGTCCGGATCCAGCGTATGCCCGTAGATCGGCAAATTTTTATCGCCGCCTGTGACCAGGTTTTGGATTTGGATCGCATACTGCAGCACGCCGATATCCGCCACATGATCGGCATGGTAATGGGAGATGAGCACTGCGTCCAGATCCATTGGAGCGGTGTGCTGCTGCAGTTTGGAAAGGACGCCGCTTCCGCAATCGAGAAGCAGTTTAAATCCCTTGTGCTCCAGCAGGTACCCCGTGCTTGCCTCATTCGCCTTCGGGTACCCTCCCCAGCAGCCAATGACCGTCAATTGCAAGATACTTCCCCCCAACCATTTGAATTAAGGACGGTACATCATTTTTACTATACTCTAATTATTAAAATTTTGCATCTTTCTTTACTTTTGTAGTAATACAGTGTGGAAATTTTTTTATTGTTATATTACAATAGAGGTGCGAAACGGATATTGCCCTTAAGGAGGAGAGGCGCCATGTTGATCAGCATCGTGGAGTTTTTCCGGAACCTGCCGGCAAAAACATGCGCCGGCTGCGGAAAGGAGATTGAGGAACAACATGAGTGTTACGTCGATCTTTGCCATCAATGCATGGGAATGACCGAACGGGATTAAATGGATGCCTTCGCCATACGACCGCCGCAAGCGGCTGTTCAGGCCCGCCGGATGGAGATCCGCCCGCCCGTTGAAGGGCAGGCCGAACCATCCGCCGGCCTGTTTTTTTTTTGAAAGTTACGACGGAATCATGCAATTTTTAACAATCTTTGAACTTCAAGGGGGCGGCCGCCCGCAGAAGGTAATATGTGATAGAATGGAAATAACAACGAATTTTGGAGGGATATGCATGAAAGCTGCCGTATGGCATCAAGCGAAAGACATCCGTGTCGAAGAAGTGCAAGAACCGAAAGCGGGAAAAGGACAAGTAAAAATAAAAGTGAAGTGGGCGGGGATCTGCGGGAGCGATCTCCACGAATACGCCGCAGGGCCGATCTTCGTGCCTGTCCATGAACCCCATCCCGTCAGCAAAGACAAGGCGCCCATCATTATGGGTCATGAGTTCAGCGGCGAAGTGGTCGAAGTCGGCGAAGGAGTCACGAAGGTTCAAGTGGGGGACCCGGTCGTCGTGGAACCGATCCTCCGCTGCGGCGAATGCCCGGCATGTAAAAGCGGGAAGTATAATCTTTGCGAGAAATTAGGTTTCCACGGCCTGTCCGGAGGAGGAGGCGGTTTTTCCGAATATACGGTTGTCGATGAAGTCATGGTCCACAAAATGCCGGAGGGGCTCTCCTACGAACAAGGCGCCCTCGTCGAACCGGCGGCCGTTGCCCTGCATGCCGTCCGGGTAAGCAAATTCAAAGCGGGGGACAAAGCCGCGGTTTTCGGAACCGGGCCGATCGGCCTCCTGTTGATCGAGGCGTTAAAAGCGGCCGGCGCTTCGGAAATCTATGCGGTTGAAGTTTCCAAAGAGCGGCTGAAAAAAGCGGAAGAACTCGGTGCGACCGCCGTCATCAATCCGATGGAAACGGATCCCGTTGAAACCCTCGTCAAATTCACGGGCGGCGGCGTCGACGTCGCTTTCGAAGTGACGGGCGTCCCCGCCGTATTGCAACAGGCGATCGACAGCACCGCCTTTGAAGGTGAAACGGTAATCGTAAGCATTTGGGAAAAACCCGCGAATATCCTGCCGAACAACGTCGTTTTAAAAGAAAGGAACGTCAAAGGGACGATCGCCTACCGGGATATTTTCCCGGCGGTTATGGAACTGATGAAACGGGGCTATTTCCCAGCGGAAAGACTGGTCACAAAACGCATCGCTCTCGATCAAATCGTATCGGAAGGCTTTGAAGCGCTGCTGAAAGAAAAAAATCAGGTCAAGATTTTGGTCAAGCCGGAATAACCGGATCGGACAGGGATGAACCGGAAGGTTCATCCCTCTTTATTTTGGCGGATTTTTCATTGGGAACTCCCTTTTCAATGCGGCCAGCCGCGGGGCGATGCCCGGATGGAACGGGATCCGGCGAGTCATTCGGCATAAGGCAATTTTTTCTTCCCTTCAAAAAGCATCCGGCCTTTAAAATGCGAGGGCCGCCGTTGCATGGCCCGCAGGCAGGCCCGCTTCGGCACGGATGAATGGCCCGAAAAGAATGAGGCCGCCGCAATAATTCCCGATCGGCGAGGAAAAACAAAAAGGCGGAAAAAACTTTCTCCGCCTTCTTGCTTTACGAAAAAATTTCGCTCTCTTTCCGGGTGAACAAAGAATAAGCATCCCGTCCATAAGGGGGAAATTGCGGGGCCTTTTCCGCGAAAAAGCCAGGGGAACGGGATTGGGCGCGGAACCCCCGATACCGGCCTTTTACGCGGCTTCCGAACAGCATGCGGTCATTCCGGGGGCTTCCCCGATCATCCGCGGAAGGACCGGATAACTTTTTCCGCCGCTTCTTCCCCTTGGCGGATGCAATCGGGGATCCCCAATCCCCGGTAGGAGCTTCCCGCCAGGTAAACGTTGGGCAAATGGATTTCCATTTCCCTTTCGATCTTGGCCAGCCGCTCCTTATGGCCGACCGTATATTGGGGCATTGCGTCCTTCCACCGGGTAACGACGGAAAATTCCGGTTTGGCAGGCAGATCCATCACCTGGCGCAAATCATCCAGGACGAGGCGGACGATCGTCTCATCGTCCAAATCGACGATCTCTTCGTCCCCCGGACGGCCGACATAGCACCGGAGCAATGCTTTTCCTTTCGGCGCCGTATGGGGCCATTTTTTGTGCGCCCAGGTGCAGGCCGTGATCGATTGGACATTTCTCCGGGAAATGACGAAACCGGTACCGGTGCCGACCGGCCCGATGTCCCTCTCGGAAAAGGCGAGGGCGATCGTCGCCACGGACGTCGACGGGACCGATTGGAGCGGGGCGAAAAAATCGTATTCTTTCAGCAGCATGGGAACGGCGGAATGGGGAACGGCCAGCACGATCGAATCGACAACAAATCTCTCCCCGTCGTTTAAAAACACCTCGTACCGGCCGTCTCCCGCCGCGATCTTTACCACCCTCACGCCCTTGAACACGGTGCCGTCCATCAATCTTCTTTCGATCGCTTCCGTGAAGGATTGCAAGCCGGTGGTAAAGGTGAAAAACTGCCCTTCCTTTTGCCCCTCTTCCTTCCCCGGCTTTTTCGGTCTTTTCGCGCCGCCCCGAAACATGCCCCTGATCAAGCTCCCGTATTTCTGTTCCACATCGTAAAAATGGGGAAAAGTGGCCATTAAACTCAGCTGGTCGATGTCCCCCGCGTAAATCCCGGACAAGAGCGGTTCGATCAGGTTATCCACGACCTCGTCGCCGAGCCTTCTCCGGAAAAACGCCCCCAGCGACTGATCCGTTTCCATCTTTGACCGCGGCAAAACCAAATCCAGGGAAGCGCGAAGTTTCCCGGTAATGGAAAACAGGCGGGTGGTCAAGAAAGGCCATAATCTGGTCGGAACGCCCATCACCGTTCCTTCCGGCACCGGATATAGCCGGCCGTCAACGAGCACGTAGGAACGGCCCGTGGCATTCCGCACGATCCGGTCGCCCATGCCCACCTCTTCCGCCAGTTTTTTCGCCGCGGGTTTTCGCGCCAAAATGGAGTCCGGCCCCTTTTCAATGACAAACCCGTCCCCGGTGACCAGGGTTTGCAGTTTGCCTCCCAGCCGGTGGCTGGATTCGAACAGGAGGCATTCGAAAGGCAAATTTTTCTCCCGGATTTCCTTTTGCAGATAATAAGCCGCGGTGAGCCCCGCAATTCCTCCTCCGATGACAGCAACCCTCTTTTTTATTCCATCCATACTGTTATCGCCTTCTTCATTTTTTGCTTGCCAGAAAAAAATGTTCGGCTTTTTGCGGCCGCCAGCGTCCCGCACCGGCCCCTTAGATGGTTTCCAGTTTTTTCAGCAAAACATCGGCGAGGGCTTCAATGAACAAATCGTTGTCATTGGGCATTTCCGGACGGTAATAGGCGGCCCCGATTTCCTCGGTTACGGCCTTGCATTCCACATCGTTGTCGTACAAAACTTCCAAATGGTCCGCGACAAAGCCCACCGGCAGGTACATGTACGCCTTGTAACCTTTCTTTTGATGCAGCTCCCTCGTCAAGTCCTGCACATCGGGGCCGAGCCACGGTTCCGGCGTTTGTCCCGCGCTTTGCCAGCCGACGGCGTATTCCTTAATCCCCGCCGCTTCCGCGATCAGCTTCGCCGTTTCCTTCAATTGTTCGGGATAGGGGTCGCCCTGCTGCAGGATTTTTTCCGGCAGGCTGTGGGCGGAAAAAATGGCGGCATAGGATTGGCGTTCTTCCTCGCTCATTTTCTCCACCGTTTTTTTGACTTGCTCCGCCCAGTAACGGATGAATTTCGGTTCCTTATACCATTCGTCGATGGTATGGACCTTCATTCCCCCCAGGTTCCGGCAGGCCTTTTGCACCCGTTCGTTGTAGCTTTTGATGCTGTAGGTGGAATAATGGGGGGCCAAAACGATGCTGACGCCTTCGTCGTATCCCTTTTCCTTCATCTCCTTGACGGCGTCTTCGATGAAAGGATGGATGTGCTTCAAACCGATAAACAGTTCGAAGGCATAACGGTCCTGGACCTCATTGATCCTTTTGGCCAGCTTTTCCGCCTGGCGTTTCGTAATCTCGGAAAGCGGCGAAATTCCGCCAATCGCCCGGTAACGGTTTTTCAAATCCCGGATCTGCTCGTCGCTCGGCCTTCTTCCGTGGCGGATATGGGTGTAATACGGTTCGATGTCTTCCTCCCTATAAGGTGTGCCATAGGCCATGACCAAGAGCGCCATTTTTTTCCGTCCCACGATGATCACCTCATCTATTCCTGGAATATTCATGAACAAACGCTGTCAAGCGTTTTAACGTTTCCGGTTTGACCTCCGGGAAAACCCCGTGGCCCAGATTAAAAATGTAACCTTCCTGTTCCATTCCCGCATCCAGCACCTGTTTCGCCTTTTCTTCGATCGTCTCCCAGGGGGCCAACAATACGGCGGGGTCGAGATTCCCCTGCAGCGCTTTCCGGATGCCCAATTTCCGGGCCTCCCGGATCGGCGTCCGCCAATCGAGCCCGATGCAGTCGACGGGCAGATCGTTCCATTCCGGAAGCAAATGTCCGCTTGATACGCCGAACAGGATGAGGGGAACGTTTTCCTCCTTCAAGGCGGAAAAGATCGCCAGCATATGGGGTTTGATATAGCGCCGGTAATCTTCCCGGTTCAGAGATCCGACCCAGGAGTCGAAAATTTGCACCGCATGGACCCCCGCGCGGATCTGCGCCTTCACGTAAACGACGGTCATCCGGGAAAGTTTTTCCATCAGCAATGACCAAGTTTCCGGCTCGGAATACATCAAGGTTTTCGTCTTCAAGTAATTTTTCGAAGGCCCGCCTTCGATCATGTAGCTGGCGAGGGTAAAAGGAGCGCCGGCAAAACCGATCAGGGGAACGTTCAGCATCTCTCCGGTTAATATCCGTATCGTCTCAAGGACGAAGGGGACGTCCTCTTCCGGATCGATCTCCCCCAGCTTATGGATGTCCTCCGCGGAACGGACCGGAGGATCGATGACCGGGCCGAATCCGCCCTTGATTTCCACCTCTACGCCGATCGCCTGAAGCGGCGTCATAATGTCGTTGTAAAGGATGGCGGCATCCACCCCGTACTGCTCCACCGGCAGGCTGGTCACATAGGCGCAAAGTTCGGGGTTGCGGGTGATTTCAAAGAGGGAATATTTTTCTTTCAGTTTCCGGTACTCCGGCTGGGATCTGCCCGCCTGCCTCATGTACCAGACGGGCACATGGCCCGTCCTTTTCCCCGCCAGGGCATCGAGAAACGCGCGATTCAACGGTTTCGCCATGCAATAAGTCCACCTTTCCGCCGATGCTTGGCAACGATTTCTACCGTAACAACCTGAAAATTGGTCCGAAGGGATCCGCAGATATCCCGCTGTTCATAAGTAAAAATATACTATAAAATATTAGAAAATGGACGAAATGAAAGAAATTGTCATAAAGTTGCCATTTTATCTCCTTTATCATAAAAAAATCATTTCAAAAAAAGAAACGATCCAAGGGCCGCGCTCCTAATTTATCATTTCCTTTTTCCCTTTTCAAACCTCATACTCGCACAAGTTTTTCCCACTGCGGCGGCCATGAAACATTCCTTTCCCCTTTTCAAAAGTCATACCCCAGGGAGGATCAAAGAATGAAAATCCATTGGACAACGGGCACTTACGATTATTTAAAAAAATTGGCGGACCGGCACAGGGAAGAAAAAACGGTTTTGATGGAAAGCGCGGAAAACGCCCTGCTGCTCCACGAAACGGAAGGAAAGTCTTTCTTCCAATATCCCCGGTCCTACGAAGTGGTCGCCTCCTTCAACCCTTTTCCCGATGAAGGGGTTGTCGTCATGCACCATATTTACGTCCAGGAAGAATCCAAACCCGTCCTCGAATACGAATCGCTGCGGCTTTCGGCCGAAATGGAAGGGACGCAAGGCTTGAAAGCCGTCCGTTTTCTGAAGCCGGTAAAAAATGAACCGTATCTTTTCCTCTCCTGCTGGGACCGGGAATCTTCCTGCGAACGGTGGGAACAATCGAAAACCTTTTCCGCTTGGCGGGAAAAAGTGAAGGGAATGGAAAAAACGGGCCATTTTTTCCCGAAATCGGATTACAAGGCGGTCTACTACATCGTCAAGGAAGAGGAACGGGCCCGGGAATAAAGCCCCGGAGACACGTTCGGAGGCGCATCCGGAAAGCCGCGGCTTTTCGGGGCATGGGAAAGCCCGCTTTATGCGGGCTTCTGCACGTTTTGACCGGCGGCGGATACCGGTTCGTCCCATTTCGAAACGGACCGGTTCAACGGGAAATTGACTCCGGAGAAAATCGAACTTGTTATCCGATACTTTTCGGATCGGACCGGTTCAACGGGAAATCCCCGGAGAGCTTGTCCGCTGCCGGGACGAATCCGGTCCGGCATGCCCCGCTGCAGCTTCCCCTCCGGCGCCCCGAAGTTTCCCCGACTTCAACGTTTCCCCCAATCCCGATCCTTCCGTTTTGCCAATCTCCCCCGGCAATAAAAACGGAGAAACCACAACAGGAAAAGGGCGCTTCCCCCGAGCCAAAGCAGGCCGTACTGCCAATCTCCCCGGAGGAAGGGGACGGCGGCGAAGCAGGCCGCCTGCGCCGAAAGCAGGACGCCAAGCAAATGCAGCAACGCTTCGGCCTTCTTCTCTTCAGGAAGGGGATACAGATCCAGCCACAGCACCGCTTCATGATGCCGCCGCAAATCCAGCAGCTGATACCCGGTGCCAAAGAGAAAAAACAAGGAAAGGAGGGCCGAGAATCGGAAATCGGAGACGATGAGATTGAGAAGGATCCCGATCCCCGTGAGCCTTAAATACAGAGGAAAATAATCCCCGCTCCGGAAAAATGTCCGGGCCGTCAAATACCGGAATGCGGAATCCCGGCCGTAAGGAATTCTTCTCAGCAGCGGATCGAGCCAGCGCCGCCGGCGGATCCCGGCCGCCAGATCCGGAACGTCCGTCGCCATGTTGGCCAAACGGAAAAAGGCTTGCATCCTTCTTTCTTCATTTTCGATCAATCTTTCCCACGGAAGGCCCTTTCCCTTTTGCCGCTTCCAAAAATAGGCCGAATAAAGAAAGAATACGGCGAGAACGGCGGCAAAAAACAGGTATTGTCCCTTAAGGAAATAATAGAAGGCGGCGCCGTTCGCAAAAAACCGGATCAGAAAATCGAACAGCCTGGATTCCGGCCCGGCTTCATGGTCCATAAACCAGCGGACGGCGAGATTGGCGGCCTTCATCACGAGAACCGTCAGGAAAAAGGCGAAAAAGAAGGTCCCGGTGCCTCCCGCGCGCAAATGCAGGGGAAGCGCGGCGATGGCGAAAAAGAACAGGACCGCCGCGTTCAGCCCTGCGCTGAAAAGAAAACAGCGGATCAGGTACGGACCCATTTTTGCTTCCAGGGGAAGAAGGAACACCCGGTCCGGCGCCCGAAAAAAAGTGATGACGCTTCCCCGGGCGGCGAGAAAAGCAAACAGCGCGGCGATCACTCCATCGGCGGGAAACGTGTCCGGCATGTTTTCCAGCCAACGCTGGTAATAGAAGCCCCCGGCCCCGAGGACGATCAGCAAGAACAGCGCCATATGATCGTTGGCGAGGTATCTCCCGTACCGGACGATTTCCCGGAAACGCTCCTCCGCCCTTTTCGCCCACAATGCTTTACTTTCCATCCCGGTCATCCTCTACGATTTGAATGTACAGTTCGTCCAAGGTCGCGTCTTTCAGGGAAAACTGTTCCCGCAGCTCTTCCAGCGTCCCCTGCGCCTTTACCCGCCCGTTGTGCAAAATGATAAAACGGTCGCAATATTTTTCCGCGGTCGCCAAGATGTGGGTGGACAAAAGGATGCCCGCCCCTTCCATCCGCCGCCGATCCATCAATTCCAGCAAGGACCGGATGGCCAGCGGATCGAGCCCGACAAAGGGCTCATCGATGATGTACAGCTCCGGTTCCGTCAAAAAGGCGGACAGGATCATCACTTTCTGTTTCATTCCTTTGGAAAAATGGGCGGGAAACCATTTTTTCCTTTTTTCCATGCGAAATTCCTTCAGGAGCTGTTCCGCCCGCTTTTTGTACTCCGATTCTTCGATCCCGTAGGCCATCGCCGTCAGTTCCAAATGCTCTTCCAACGTCAATTCCCCGTAGAAGACCGGGGTTTCGGGGATGTAGGCGAACCTTTTCCGGTAGGCATCACGGTCCTCGGAAATTTGCTGCCCGCCGATTTTTACCGTTCCCGACTTCGGTTCCATTAAACCGATGATATGTTTAATCGTCGTGCTTTTCCCGGCGCCGTTCAAACCGATCAGGGCGGCGATTTCCCCGCCGTTCACCGTAAAACTGACATTTTCAATGACGTTTTTATTCGTATAACCGCCGGTCAGCGAATCCACTTCCAACAATGCCATCTTCATTCTCCTTACATCCGTCCTTTTTCCTTTATGTCACATTTTAACAAAGAAAAAGAAAAATTAGAACGCATCCGCGAACCGAAAAGGAGACGGAAGGGACAGCGCAGCCTCCTCCGGGAAAACCGACACCGATGGGAAACCCATGCTCAAGGAAACTTCATCCGATTGACGGATCCGATGCCCATCGAACGGCATCCGGGTTTCGTCCCCCAACACGGCGAAGGAATGTTCCGAATTTCGGCCGGAATGTCCAACATTTTCATTTTCCTCGGCGTCGGATGGTTTAACATTGAAGAAATAATGTTCAACATGGATTGGAAAACGTCCAAAAAAAAGACCCGTCTGTCCAATATTTCGGGGAAAATGTTCCCCATGGGTTTCGGCATGATCGGCGGAATGTCCGACATCCCCTTCGGATGGTTCAACATCGGCGAAAAATCGTCCGAAACCGCAGGGAACTGTCCAACATTTTCGATTTATTGTCCATCATTTTGACATTTTCGTTCAACATGGAGAAAAATTTGTCCAACATGAAAGAAAAAATGTTCATCATCTCAGAAAAAACGTCCATCATCGCAAGAAAAATGTCCATCATCGCTCCCAGTGTCCGACATCCGAGGCGGTCTGTCCAAAATCGAGGAAAATTTTCATCGCTGCGGGGCCGGAACGGAACGGTGCCTGCCGCCTTCTCATGGCCGGATTTCAGGATGTTTCGATTGCCGCCGCACGGAATTGGGTCCCCTTGTCGCACCGGTCTCCGGCCCAAACGATTTTTCCGAAGTCGGAAACGGGAATTGCAAAAATTTCCCTCCCGGTCCGGTGCATGATTTTTTCAAAGACGGACAGGATAAGGCATGAAGGAGAATGGAAAATGCAAAAATGTTTTGCGGAGTTGACGGGTTTATCCCGGAAAGCGCATGAAGATGTGGGTTCTCTGTAAACCTTCGGTAAACCAGATGCCCATTTTCTGCCGCACCTTTGCAAGACTTGCGATGAACCCATTCTCCTTCACCGATACGGCAAGGCTCATGCAGCGGATGCACGGGCCTTGTCTTTTAATTTTTTTCAAGAAACCGCCCGACGCGCAGCCCAACCCGCATCGCTGCCGAGAAGCCTTGCCTTTATTTTTTCAAGAAACCGGCTCCTTGCGAATGTGCCGCCGGGGAAAATATGCTAAAATATTCATAAAAACGAAAGGTGGTACCCATGAGCGATTGTATTTTCTGCAAGATCGTCAACGGGGAAATCCCTTCCGCCAAAGTTTTTGAAAATGAGCATGTATACGCCTTTCTCGATATCAGCCAGGTGACGAAAGGCCATACCCTCGTCATCCCGAAACAGCATTGCAAAAATCTTTTCGAACTGCCGGAAGAAACCGCCCGCAACGTCTTTGAAGCCGTGCCCGGCATCGCCAACGCCATCAAAAACGCCTTTCAGCCCATCGGCTTGAATTTATTGAACAACAACGGCGAACACGCCGGCCAGTCGGTCTTCCACTTCCACATCCACCTCATCCCGAGATACGGCAAAGACGACGGCTTCCGGCCGCTGTGGGAAACCCATAATGACGAGTACAGCCCCGAAGATCTGCTAAGGATTGCCAAGACCATCGCCGAAAACTTCGGGAAATAAAAAAATTACATAATTCAAACCCTATTCAAAAATCGGCAAATATGCTATACTATGGCCACCGGCATCCCTTGCCGGCGAGCTGAGCCCAGTTGAGAAAGTTGAGAAGAGGAGAGGAGAGTTGAGCAATGAAAACGAAAGATCTTGTCTTTATGGCCTTGCTTGTGGGTCTCGGTGCCATCCTGCATCTTACCGTTCCGGGAATCTATTTGGGCATGAAGCCCGACTTCAGCCTGATCATGCTCTTCATCGGCATCCTGCTGTTCCCGGAGAAAAAACATGTCTTGCTGTTGTCCTTGGCGACCGGGATCATTTCGGGAATGACGACGAGTTTTCCCAACGGCTTTTTCCCGAATTTCATCGAAAAGCCGATCACCGGATTTATTTTCTTCGGGTTGTTCCTTCTGTTTAAGAAAAAAGGGACGCCTCTCGTCAACGGACTGTTGACGGCGGTGGGCACCATCGTCTCCGGCCTCGCCTTTTTAAGTTTGGCGATGCTTCTGGTCGGGCTTCCGGGACCGTTTGTTTCCCTGTTCGGCACCGTCGTTTTGCTGACGACGGCATTCAATACCGTCGCCGTACTGATCATCGAGCCGTTGGTGAAAACGATCGGAAAACGATCGAATCTGATTACCCTTGCCGATTGACAAATATCCGCCCGAAAATGAACTGCATCCCAAATGTCAGGCATGACGACAGCGGGAAGTGCAGTTCATTTTGGGCGGTTTTTGTTTTTTCGCCGGGGAACGGCCGGATTCTTTCCCGGACTTTTTGGCGGATCCCGATTTTTCCGCAGGGACCGAACCGGGCTCTCCCTTTTCCGAGGAATCCGCAGGTTCACGTTCACGGACCGAACAGCAAGATTCCCGTTGTCCCGATCCTTTCCCGAAGGGCATGTTCACTGGCCGACGCGAGGCCCCCTCCCCCATAGCCGGAAAGGGAAGCGGCTGCCCGGACCGGCACCTTTTCGGGAAAGAAGGAAGAAAGCACACCCGGCCGGTCAAACCTTTGCACCGCCCTCGTCCCTTCCGCCGGTTTGGCCGATTCAATGCGGGAGCCAGACGGCCGATAATTGAAATAAGAAACTTGAAACGACAGATCGCGCAAGCCGATAAACGCTGCCGTACGAAAGCGAAGCGCCGGGCAGCCGAATTCCGGGCGGACAATGTTTCCGTATCAAAGGGCCAAAACGGACGGAACGGCCCCGAAATTATGGAAATATAAGGGTTAAAAACGCCAAGCCTCCTGAAAAAAACGTCCGCTGCCGATAATTTTCCGCTTGTCCAACATTGTGCCAATAAAGAAAATAAAAAATTTTTTCTATTCTCTTTCCTTGTTTTTATTTTATTGGCATAATAATAGCATAGGAAAGAAAGCAGGTGATGGGATTGGAGAACAAAGTGTCGAAAATAGAAGCACTCCTTTTCAGCCAAAGGGTCGCCCAACTGGGGAAAGCGCTGTGGAAAACGATCGAAAAGGACTGGCAGCAATGGATCAAGCCCTATGACCTAAATATCAATGAACACCATATTCTTTGGATCGCCTACCACCTGAACGGCGCCTCCATTTCCGACGTCGCCAAATTCGGCGTCATGCACGTATCAACGGCCTTCAATTTTTCCAAAAAATTGGAAGAAAAAGGATATTTAACCTTTTCCAAAAAGGAAGACGACAAGCGGAATACATACATTCAGCTGACGGAAAAAGGGGAACGGATCGTCCTGGAACTGTTGGAAAAATACGACCCGTCGAAAAACACGCTGCTGATGGGCGCCCTCCCTTTGAAGAAACTTTACGGAAAGTTCCCGGACATTTTGGACATGACGGCCATCGTCCGCAACATATACGGCGACGATTTCATGGAGATCTTCCAAAAATCGTTCCGGCATTTGGAACAGGACTTCACCGACGAAGACGGCTTCATCCGGAAAAAAAAGAAAAAAGAAATCGTCTAAAAGTATTTCCGGAATTCGTCCATCAGCGGCGAAAACAGTTCCTGTTTCCGCAACGCCTCGACCGTTTCCCGCGCATCCAATTTCCGGTTCAACCGGAAGGAAAATTCTTGGAAAAGCGGAGCGAAATAAACCAATCCCTCCGCCTTTTGTTCTTCCATTTTTATGCTCATCTCCTCACATAAGCGGAGAAGCGCTTCGACCTCCCCGCGGCTCAATTTCCTCCGCACGATGAGCTTGGAAAATTCCTCCCGGGGGTTTTCCACGATTTGCAACAATAATTCTTGGTGATATTCCAGCGTCTCCAGCTTTTTTTGAAGATCCATCGGCATGCTCCTTTGATTTTCCAACATTTGTCCGTTTCCCTTTCCTGCCTCCTTTGGCATCCCGGGTGAACCGTCGCCTTTGGCCATAAAGCGGCAGGCGAAAGGTTGCTTCCAAATCTCTTCGTAATAGGCGTCCCCCTCGGGGGATTCAAGTTTCGGCATCAACATCAAAACCGTTTGCATTCGCCTTATTTATACCCTTTCTTGGACTTCATCCGGGCGAAAGCCAATTTCTTTTGCAGCAAGTCACCATGTATCCATTTTCCATTTGTCATAAAGCGATAATGGAGGAAAGTTCCGGGCGGTCTGCGCCGCCCATACTGTCAACGCTGATGCGCCAAGCGATGGATATGGATTATTTCTATTCCCGATATCCGATTCCCTTTTTCCGATCATCCGTTTCCCTTTGTATTTTTCCCGTATCTCCCCAAGAAAAAACCCGCCATGCCGATGCCATACGCGATGAAAACATACAGGGAAAAATGAAGATTCGCGTTGAAAAAATAATTGATCCCATATACCGGACCGAAAAAAAGGCAAGCGGCAATCACGCCGACCAGAGAGTCGGTCGTTTTGCCCAGCAAAAAGGCCGCAATCCCCAATCCCCAATAAAGGGTAGAAAATTTTAAGAAAAAGGAATCCTTTTTTACACCCATCCATAAACCGTATCCGAACCAAAACACAAGGAAAACGAGCGAGGCGGCCATTTGGCGGATGTCGGGTTCATATCCCTTCAAGTATGCGCTGAAATTCACCCAGCTGACAAACGCGGACAGGGCCAAGACGATGAGAACTTGCCAGTATCTTTTGATCAACGTCCTTTTTCCTCCTATATGATCATCTGAAACGGGCTTCCGCAAAAAATGAAGGGCGTGAAATACACCGATAAATCAAAGAAGGGAAGGGATTCACGCCTGTTTTCTCCCATCTTTATCTTTTCGGAACACCGGATTGAACCTTTGAAAGATAACCTGTCTGGCTTTTCGGCGTAACAAGGTTAAGACTATGGTGGTCTCGATTGATTGCCGAATTTTTGGTAACATCCCAGTACTGATCGTGTCCGTATACCCGAAACCCATACCATTCATAAATATATTCCACAACGCCATCACATCTCATTTGGGTAATCTCTTCTGCGTCCACCCAAGTGCCGGAGGTTTTCGTATTGTAATTGACCTGATAGATTAAAGTATACGGTATATGTTCACTTCTTAGTTTTCTTCCCAATGCAACAAATCGATCGCGTTCACTGGACGATGGCTGGCGTTTCGGCCGATAAACGCCTTTGAAATTATTTCCTTTCATAAAGTTATTCCATGTATCCCATTTCACATAACTTCCAGAACCGGGAGCATGTAATACGGGGAGATAAGAATCATAATACGGCCCATCCATCATCCCGGCATGCCATGTATAATTGAAAAAAACACCATCCCGGTAAATGGCATACCCTTGAAAACCGCTGGCGGCATAAGCATGGGCGTTTATCATGACAAGCGAAAATAAAGAAAAGAAAATGAAGAAAATCATTTTTTTCAAAATCGTTTTCATTACGTTCACCCCTTTGCGAATATTCGCAACTTTTATTTTCTCTTGAATGGTGCCTCGATCGCCGTGAAGGATTATTGAGCATGATCCAACCACTTTTCATTGCCTTTTATTCCATTTTTTTCGATATTTGCGATCGTCTCTTCTATTTTTTTCTTAAAATCCAGTTCCTTTACTTTACCCGCAATATGTTTTAAAGGTTCGGCCAAATCCGTAATGGGCAGAATATCCATGGCCTGTATGACCAAATTCAACTCTTCCCTCGTGGGATGGTTTTCCAGAATCCTTTTTAAAGTCATAAAGTTTTGATCTACTGCAAACACTTTCAGTTCACGATCGATGAATTCGCTTTTAAGGATCGTTTTCAAAGCGTTTTTGCTTCCCAGATCGGATAAGGCAAAAACCGCGGTATCCTTTAATTCCGGATCATTGCTGTTTTTCAAAATATCCAGATTCAATTGGATAAATTGTTTTTCAAGATTTTCATAGTTTTGATCTTTTTCTTTTGCAGTTTTTAAAAATATTGCCTTGGATTTTAAAGCGGCCTCAAGTTCAATTTTTGAAGATTGATTTAAGTTTGATAAAATTTCTTCCGCCAACTGATTCGCCGCATTTTTATCCAGGCTGTTTAACACCTTTATACTGTGAAAAGCGAGCAATCCATTATCACTTTTGGCTAATTTTATTAATATTCCCACATCGTCCGGCGAAAAATGGGCAGTGGTCACGATACTGGTCTTAGTGGACTTGTCGACCTCCGGATCTGCCAATAAGGCCTTGATTTCATCCAAATTATTTCCGTCTTCGTGTTTCGCAACATATAATTCCACAAAAAAATCTCTGGTCGCGGGCGATAAGGAGGGATTTTTGATATACGTTAATAATTCTTCATCGCTTATTTCGTCTTTTCTTTCAAAGAGCTCAGTTGCAAAAGGAATTAAGGCATTGATATCTCCCGTTCCCTCCGATGATTTTGCCAGGGAGTCCATCTCTTCGATCAACTGTTTTTTGCTTAATGCCGCCAAATCCTTCATCAGTGTTTCCTCATCTTTATCTGCATATTTCTTAAAAATATCGTTTGCAGATGCGATTCCCGCAAAAAACAATAAAGAAAGACAGAAGATTAATGAGATAATCTTAACGTTTTTTGGCATTAAAAATTCACCCCGCATAAATAGTAATAACCGAAAACCCCGTATACTACATCTTAAAAGACCCATCGGGCCAAGATGATTGATTCCTCTTCTTTCTTCAATGAAATGATTGAAGACTCTATTGTTTCAACTATACCAATTATCAAAACCATTGTCGGATGATTTTTATGCCTTGGCAGCCTAGAGGACCGACAGCCGGCAACTCCCCGACCTGAAATACGGACCGTCCTCCGTCGGCGCAAACAGGAATCCCATCGGTGAGCCCAATCCCTAAAAAGAATAGATGATTTTTTCGGCATCGGCTTCTGAGTACAGCGAAGAACGGGATTCTTGTGTCTTTTTGTCCCTCCTTTCCTGCCAGAACGGCATGCCGGTTTTTTGAAGATGCCATTCATGAAATAACCAAAAAGAACAAACAGGCTACTGAAAACCACAACATAAAACAGATGGTGAACTGTTCGGGGCTGTCTTGCCAATGTTGTTTGCGAAAATTGAATGCCTTGCGATATATTATCCGAATTTCTTCGGTTACACCATTAATATGACATTATGTCAGTTTATTTTCAATAGTGTTATTTAAAAAAAATTCGTTATAATTCGACAATTGTTCGATCAAACTCTGCTTCATGAAAACAACGGCTTTCAATTTAAAAAAGTTTTGTGCTGGCTATTCTGTGTTTTTCGTTAAGAAAAAATGGTCTATGAAATCCTGATCTCCGGTTAGCTCCATAACTTTCTTTTCCCGACATCACAATGGGGACTGTGGAAGTGAACTTCTATCGAAAACATAAAACCATCGGTTGATCGGAAGCCCTCTATGTCGCTTACTCGGCAATCAATTGGTGATCTTTGCCATATACTTCGATCCTGTATGGAAGTCCGGCGACGTCGGCTTGGAATCTCTCCGCTTCCAGGATCGTGACAATATGTTCTTTTATTCCATCGGCAATCTCATGGATATCCTCGTCCGTGCTTTTCAGCGACAGCGTAATTTTTAGATGCAATGTGCCGTCGACCTGCTTATGGGCAATGCCGTCAGCATGATAACCTTCATTCCGTACAACTCGGCACCAATATAGGAAAGGACATCCGAACGTTTCCATCTTTGTTGGTATTCCGGCCTTTCGGCAAATGGCACGGCTTGTACCGGAGGGGAATCTTCCCGGATCCCTTCGATCCGTTTGACGACCAATTCCGTTTTCCGAAGCGCATCGGCCGCGATCCCTTTGGCCTCGTCTTTTACGGATCGGTAATAGGTCCCCGTGCCGATGATCCGAATCTCAAACAAACCATTATCCTCGTGAAACTGAACGGCAACTCCCCGATCGCTGAAACCAATCTCCCCTTAATGCTTCCTTCACTTTTCGGACGGTTTCTTGCTGCAATCCCGTTCCTGCTTCCAAGGGTCTGACGATATGCCGTTCGACCTTGATGGCATTAGCGCCGTAACCCATGGACCGCAAAGTTTCTTCAACGATTTTTTCACATCATCTTTCAAACTAACGGAAGTGCTGGATTGGCCGGAAGGGACGGTAAAAACCGATCTTAAATCTCACCTTGAACCGCTTGAAGAAAGTTTGGATGGCAAAGGAGGACCTGGCAAGTGGATGAACTTCTGAAAAGATTGAAAGAAGAGGGGACCGGATTGAGGTTCCGGAAGAACGCCTTAAAAGGCGATAAGGATGCCATCCGCGGAGGAAGACCCCGGAAAAACTCCGGAAAAACGTATTCTATGCAAGCGGCGCGGCCGTCTTGCTGTTTTCCCTTCTCCACTTATGTCTCCGGTCATGTTCGACCGGCGTTTTGCGAATCTCCTGCAAAAAATTTCGGCCCTCGGCCCAATTTTTGAACGGGAGGACCCCGGGCCGGCATTGGCCGGCCGGCTGAAAAAAGAGGGCTATCCCATTCAATCGCTCAGTTTCCGGCATCAGCGGGAAAAAACGGTGTCCGTATAATCCCCCCGGCCGGCGTCCGCCTTTTCCGAAAAAAAGAGGACCGATGTCCCTTTCCTGCGGGGACATCGATCCTCCCGAAAATCTTCCGGTTTTACCACCAGCATGCACATCCCACAATAATTAACAAAATGAACAAAACGACGAGAAGCGCAAATCCTCCTCCGTATCCTGCCGACATCGCGACGACCTCCTTTCGAGCCTGGGGTTTCACACTATATGTTATTCACACGTATTCCTTTTCGATTAGGCGTTTCCCTCAAGGCTTCCGCAAATTTCTTAAAAGCCGCATGAACAACCGACCAAAATCAGCAAGATAAACAGGATGACGATCAAGACAAACCCTTGGTTTCCGAAAGACATGCAAACCCCTCCTTTTTTCCCTCCGCCATATCCTATGTGAAAAACGCGGAAGGGTTTGGGGCAAACACCCATGGACGGGCGGGAAAAAAATCCGAAAAAAATTTGAATGCGTCCCTTTTTATGGTATATTTAGTTTTGTAACGTTCCGCCTGCCCCTTTATTATCAAAAATTTGGGAGTTGTTTTCGCAAATGAAGAAAAAAATGATTTTTTGCCTCGTTCTTCTTTTCGGGATCATCGCCTTGGCCGCCTGCGGCAACAAGGAGAACATCGTCGAGTCGGAGGCCGGGAACATCACGAAGGACGAATTTTACAAAGTCCTGAAGGAACGCTACGGGAAAGCCACCCTCCAGGAACTGGTGTACAAAAAGGTTTTGGAAGACAAATACGATGTGTCCGATAAAGAAGTGGAAGCCGAATTGAAAAAAATTAAAGACGAGCTCGGCGACAGCTTCGAATACGCCATGATGCAGTCCGGCTATCAGGACGAAGACGATTTGAAAGATGCCATCAAATTCAAACTGCTCCAGCAAAAAGCGGCCTTTGACGGCGTGAAGGTCACCGATGAAGAACTGCGCCAACAATACAACATGGAAACGAAAACCGTGACGGCCCGCCACATCCTGGTCAAAGATGAAAAAACGGCCAAAGAAGTGCTGGAAAAATTAAAAGGCGGGGAAAAATTCGAGGATTTGGCGAAAAAATATTCCACCGACACGGCAACGAAAGACAAGGGCGGGGATCTCGGGGAGCTGAATCCCGACGAGTTGGAACGGGCCTTTGCGGTCGCCGCTTTCCAACTGAATGAAAACCAGATCAGCGAACCGGTAAAAACCACCTACGGCTACCACATTATCCAAGCCACCAAAGTGGAAACGAAAAAAGACGTGAAATCCTTTGACGAAATGAAGGATGAACTGACGGAAAAGGTGAAGAATGCCAAGGTCGATTCCGCCAAAATGCAGGAAAAATTGGATCAATTGGTCAAAGATGCCGGCGTGAAGATCAACGACAAGGATCTGAAGGATCTGTTCACATCGGAAAGCTGAAAGGAAGGCAAAATGGCGCTTTGCCGCACCGGGCGCCGGAATCTGCCCGCATCGGAAAACCGAAAGGAAGGGGCTGTCCCATAAGTCCGTTTTCCGGCTTATGGACAGCCCCTCTCTTATGCAAAGCGATCCGGCTTCCGCATTTTCCTTTTATCTCCATTTTCCTGCCGCTATCCGCCGGGACCTTCCCGGAACCCCCGTTTTCGGAACAAGCGGCAAGACCCATGGGCCAAAGATCGGAACATCCGCGCAGATCCCCCGTTTTCAGAACAGGCGGTCCGTGAAGCACCATGAGCTTTCATTCGGATTTCAAACCGCCCTCTGCCCGGGTCTGCCCGGGTCCTCGGTGATCCTTCATTCCCGGCGCGTTCTTGCGGCTTTCTACGGCGGAAGCTTCCGATACGGACAAGGCTTTTGTTTCCCATGGTCTTCGTCCGACGCCTTCGGGGACCGGTTCATATCCTTCAATTTCCTCATATGCATTTTTCCTGGCCTTCGTCCGGCGCCTTCCCTTTTCCTTTAATCCCGGTCCTTCGGGACATCCCGCAGCCAAACGGCCATCCCGGCGCCCTTCTCGAAGCGCGGCACACCCGTTACAGGCCGCGGGACATGGCCTTTCGGTTTTTCATTTCCTTTTCTTTTTCCATCCGCCGGATATATACTTCCCCTTCCTTCTCGATCTGCCGCAATTCCTCTTCCCGTTCCTTCCGGCTGATCCAAACCGTCATAAAGCCGCTGAACATGATCCCCAGAACGACGATATACACCCACCAAGACATGTCCGGCCATCTCCTCCCGTTCAAGGATTGTCCGTTTTTACAAGCATATGCCGAACCGGGAGGAAACATGCCCGCCTTTTCGGGAGGGACCAGCTTCCTTTCCCCGTTGGAAAAAGGAAAGTTTTCCATTTCCCGCTCTCTTAAACGCCCGGGGACCGTGCGGGCGATCTCCACAGGGGACCCGCCATCGGAGACAATGCCGGGATCCGGCGGCCGCTTTCTCCTCAACCGCTAAGGCCGAACCTCAGAGCGAATACATTTTCGGCTTATAGAAGGACCGGTTGTCCAAGGCGAAGATCCGCTCGGTAAATTCCCCCGGTTTCGTCCGTTCCAACGCCCGCACCAACATGTTGATCTTCGCGTCCAGGTTGTCGATCAGATGGAGCACTTCCGCTTCGAGGATCATCGGCGGCTTCGGGCTGCCCCATTCCGCCTTTCCGTGATGGCTCAGCACCATATGCTTCAGAAGGAGCACTTCCTCCCCTTCGATCTGCAATTCTTCCGCCGCCTTCTCGATCTCGTTCGCCATGATCGTAATATGGCCGAGCAAAATTCCTTCGTTCGTGTATTTCGGATTCAACGGGCCGGATAATTCGATCACTTTCCCCAAATCATGGAGAATGATGCCGCCGTAGAGCAAATCGCAGTTCAGCACCGGGTAGACGGCGGAAAGGGCCTTTGCCGCATCCAGCATCGTCACCACATGGTACGCGAGGCCGGACGAGTATTCGTGATGGTTTTTCGTTGCGGCCGGATAGTCCAGAAAAGGTTTTTCGAATTTTTTATACAAATAACGGGTAATCCTTTGGATATTCGGGTTTTTAATATCGAAAATATACTGGGTGATCTTCTCCACCATTTCTTCGACGGAAAGGGGCGCCCGTTCCATCAGCTCTTCCATCGGCACCTTTTCCCCGTCGGAAAGGGGACGGATCTTCCGGATGCGGATTTGCAGCTTTCCCCGGTAGTTGTGGATGTCGCCGGCCACCTTCACGACCGTCTGGGGGGTATAGAGCCTTTCCTCCTCTTCGCCGATGTCCCACAATTTCGCTTCCATTTCCCCGCTCTTGTCCTGCAAGAGGAGGGTGAGAAAAGGCTTCCCGTTGCTGGCCAGCCCTTTCGTCACGCTCTTGATGTACAGGTACTGTTCGATCTGTTCACCCGCTTCATAATAAACGATGCCTTTTTTCATCCTTTTCCTCCTTTTCGGGAGCAATCCGGCCGGTTCTTTTCGCTCCCGGAAAATGTTCTGCTATTATTCTATCATTTTAAATGAAAAATTTTTTCCTTTTCAAAAAAGGACAAGAGATGTTTATGGCAGGTGAAAAAGAGGATCTGATGCCGTTTCTCCATCTCCCGCAGCAGGCCCATCAAATGGTTCAGCCGGTTTTCATCGAAATGGACAAAACTGTCATCGATGAAGAGCGGGATGCGCCGCGAACGGTTCCAATCGCTGACGGCGAAACGGATGGCGATGAAGAGCTGTTCCTTCGTCGCCTGGCTCAATTCATGGGGGAAAAAGGGAATGCCGTCGGCGCGGAGGACGGCCAATTGATCCCCGTCGGGAAAAATCTGCGTGTATTTCCCCCCCGTCAATATGGAAAAGTTGCGGGACGCCGCGCGCAAAACTTCGGGGAGATTCTCCTCCTTGAACCGTTTCATCGCCGCCTGCAAAAGATCGGCCGCCACCCGGTAAACCGCCCATTTTTTCACGTCTTCCCGCAACAGGTATTTTTTTTGATGAAATTCCGCGAGGCGCTCATGGAACGTTCCCCCGTTTTCGATGACGCCGATTTGGTGGTCCAGGGCCGCCCGCTCCTTCTCCAACTGTTCCAGCTCCCGTTTCAAGCCGTCCCGTTTTTCTTCCAATCCGGCGAAGAAGGCCTCGGAATAGTAGGGGATGTCATGGATCCTTTCCAAATCTTCCGCGGCTTTCAAAGGTTCCAGCCGGCTCTCGATGTCCTTCAGCCGCTCCTCCCATTTTTTCCTTGTTTCGGCCAGCTTCCCCCTTCGGATAAAATCTTCTTTCCCTTCCGTCCCGGCCTCCCGAAACAATGCCGTCCGTTCCTTCTCCGCCGCTTCCTTTTCCTTGGCGAGATCCTCCATTTGTTCGGCCAGCTCCGCCAGCTTCCTCCGTTTCTCCGCATATTCCCGCCTTTTTTCCAGTTCCCGGTTGAGCGCCTGCCGGAGCGATACGGCGGTGCCGACATAATCCCGGTAAAAAAGGGGGGAACCTTTTTCCGCCAACGTTTTCAGCTCGGCTTCCATCTGTTCCAGGCGCCCCCGGACTTCCCCGAGTTCATCCGCGAAACGGTCTTTTTGCGCCCGGATTTCTTTCAACCGTTCAACGGTCCGGAAGGCTTCCGTCAGGTGTCCGGCCAAATGTTCCGGAAGATACAGGGCCTTCATGATGGCTTTTCCTTCTTGCCAATTTTCCTCCATCTCCCGTTTCCATTGAAGGAGGCTTTCTTCCGTTTCCAGAAGCTGATTTTCCAATTGTTCCAGGCGGATTTCTTCCCTTTGGATCTGCTGTTCCAGTTCCTTTTCCCGCTCCAAGGCTTCCTTCGCCTGCAAAATCCGCTCCTCGTTTCCACGGAAACCGCCCAAGCGGGCTTCCAATTCCGCCTTCCGTTTTTCCCATCGGCGCCTTTCGGACAGATCCCGTTTCCCCTCGGGAAGCGCCAGCAGCAAAAGGATGAGTGCGGGAAGGATGGCAAAAGCGGAATACCAGGGATTTTTTCCGGCGAAAAGAAGGGCGGCCAGCGCAGAAAGGGAAAGGACGGCGGCAAGCTGGAAGTTCCGGGTCCGTTTTTTATTTTTCAACCGATTCAATTGTTCCTCCGTCCACCGGTATTCCCTTTCCAGGAAAGGCGTTTCCTCCCCGGCCCATCGTTCCAGCTCCCTTTTCCGATCCGCGGGAAGCTGCCGCTGTTTCAGCCGATCGATCAAGAGCCGCTTCTCGTCCCGCTTGTCCGCCAAATCCTCCCGTTTTTGTTCCAGCTCCCTTTTTTTCATTTGCAAAAAATGCCTGCGTTGGGTGTAGGTTTCCACCCGCTTTTTCAACGCCAAATCGATCTGCCAGCGGGAGACGGGGAAATCTTTCGGCAAATGGAGGCCCTCAAGCAGCCCTTCTTCCTCCCTGTCCAGCCCGTCCAATTGAAACTTCAGTTCCCGCTCCCTTTCCGCCAGCTGCCGGTACACGGGAAGGCTTTCGTAAACGTAAACGATCTGCGCCTCGTGCTCCAAAAAGAAGGGATCCGGCTCCATCCCTTCCAGCTCCGAGCGGACCCTGCCCATCCGTTCCCGCAGCCGTTCGGCTTGCCCTTCCGCCGCCTTCAGGCGGACTTCCAGCCGTTCGAGCCGGGAAAGCCCGTCTTCCGGAAAGGGAACCTCCCCGATTTCCCGCAAATTTTCTTTCAGTTCCTTCCTTTCCCGCAACAGGGGGACGAAAGAGTTCCATTCCTTCTTTTTCAGCCGTTCCTCCTCGATTTTCATCATCTCGTCCCGCAGCCGGCGGATTTTTTCCCCGGTCTCTTCCCGCCTTCGGCAAAGGGTTTGGTAGGACTGGACGAAGCCCTTCGCCTCTTTCAATTTTTCTTCCGTGCCTTGCAAATCGATGATCCGTTCATTGATCAGCGGCTTTTTTCCGGAGGGTTTAAACCATTTTTCCGCTTCCCGCTCCAAAAATTTTTCCGCCTCGAGGATCCTGTCCGAGCCGACGGCGCCGGTGGAAAAAAGGAAACGCCCCAGATCATCTCCGCTGATTTTATGCATATTCTCCAGATGATGGATATTGAAAAAATAAACCGATTGAAAAAGGGGCTTATCGATCCCGGAAAGCAGTTCCGCCAGCGCCTCTTCCCCTCCGCGGGTCCCGTCTTCGAAAAGGACGGTCACATCCCCCTGGGACTTCCCTCTGATCCGTTCAATCCGGACCTCCCCCTTTCCGGGCACCTCCAACACGAGGGCACCCCCGTATTTTGCGCCCGTCTTCGGCTCGTAACGGCACTCGTTTGTCTGCCGCACGGGCGGGAAGCCGAACAGCACGCTTTGAATGAAGGAAAGGATCGTCGATTTTCCGGCCTCGTTTTCGCCGTAGATCACCTGGAACGGCCGGATATTTGTCAGGGCATAATCTTCAAATTTTCCGTATCCGTAAATCCGGATTTCCTTGAGTCTCATGGTCATCCACCTGCAACGTCAAAATTTCCCGCCGCTCCGGAAAAAGGAAGCGATCCAGCCTTCCGCTTCCTTCATGATTTCTTCCTTTTCCTCCGCCGTCAGCGGGTCCAAGTACCGCCTCGCGGCAGGATGATAAAGAAGGGGAGCCAAGGCGGCATCGATGTCAAAGATTTCCCCCTCCTTTTTCAGCTGCCGGAAAAAGGGCTCGCCTGCCAGCGGGGAAAGGTCCGGGAACTCCTCCCGGACCCGGAGGGAATGGATCCAGACGAAACAATGTTCATCCGCTTCCCCTTCCTGCAAAGCCTTGAGCAAGTCTCCCCCTTCCGCGGCGGCGGCAACGGAGTCGGAGAGCCTGTGCCTGTCCAGGTCCAGCTGCAAAAAGGCGCTTACCCCCCGCCGCCGGTGATGTTCCTTTCGCTCCGCCAAAAAATCGTACAGCTCATCCACCGTTCGGAATTCCCTTTCCGCTTTTTCCCTCAGCCACAGCACCGGTGCCGTCGGAACAAATTCCAACGACGTCCCGGACGGATCCATTTCCACGAAATAGCATCCCTTTTCCCCCGTCTCCTTCCGGTTTCTCCCTTGTATGTTTCCCGGATAGACGACGTACGGGTCCCGGTGGAGGACGGCCCTTTGGTGGATATGCCCCAGCGCCCAGTAATCAAAACCCTTTTCCAAAAGTTCATCCACGGAAAAGGGGGCGTACACGTAATGATTGGGATTTTTCCCGTCGTGGCCGTGGAGCAGGCCGATGTGATAATGGGCCCCCTCCTTCTTTTGATAGCCGGCGGCCATCGGTTCGGGGACGTGCCTGGCCGGATAGCTGAACCCGTAAAGATGGACGCGGGCGCCGTTTCCTGTTTCCAAAAGCTTCGTCTCCACTTTCCCGGAAAAAATATGGACATTATCCGGCATCTCCACCTTCAGCCAGTTCCCGTTCAAATGGTCATGGTTCCCGTGGATCACGAAGACGGGGATCCCTTCTCCGCGCAAACGCTCCATCTCCTTGCGGAAATAAAGCTGGGAACGGACGTCCCGGTCTTCCCCGTCGTAGACGTCGCCGGCGACCAAGACGAAATCCGCCCGCCTCCCGATCGCCAAATCCACGATGCGGGAAAAGGACTGGAAAGCGGCGTCGCGGATCCTTTCGAAAATGGGTTTCGGCAATGATTCCAAACCGAGAAAGGGACTTCCCAGATGCAAATCCGCCGTATGGACAAATGAAATTTTTTTCATCGAGCAACCCCCGGTCGAAAAAAATGTACAGCAATGCCCCGGATCGGTTCGACAGGGCCCGTGTTCCGGAAAACCGCCGCACCGATCCCCGGTTCTTTTCACGATTTTCCCGTACTATCATTTTAAATCATGGAAAGGCGATGCACCACCGAAAAGGGAATCCGGTCCCGCCCTGCATGCAGCCTGGAAACCGGAAAAACCGCGTTCATGCGTTCTCGCATTCTTGCAAGGGAAATTTCGACAGACGGAGCGTCCCGCTTATGTTCTTGTATTCTTGCGGAGGAAACTTTGTCCGCAAATACCGCCTTTGCAGTGCATCGACTTGCATGCTTGTAATCTTGCAGAGGAAACCCCCTTCTCCCGGGGCGCGGCCTGAACGGCACCGGGATGCCTTTCCCCTGGCGGAAAATGAGATCTCCTTCCGGACGGAGGATTTTTCCCACCCCGGCCCGGAAACGGCCTTCCCGCCGGTTTCCTTTGCCGGCCCGGACGCCCCCGAAAACGGAAAAGGGCGGGCATGGCCGCTCGCCTGCCAAAAACGGGCAAGCTCCGGAAAACGAAAAAAGGACCGCCGGCGGTCCCTCCTTCCATCCTGCCCAAAAGCGGGCGGTCCCCCTCCACGGGGAAACCGCCCTTGGACAAGATTCGCGATAGAAACCATAATAAACCATAGTAGAAAGTGGATTCTCCCCAAACGCTTCTTTCAGGTTTTCAACGATAGAAACATAATAAACCATAGAAAGGGTTAGGGGTGCCGCTCCCCGCGCCGGTCACCCGTTTTCCTTCGTCATTTGCAGCGCCCTTTTGATCTGCTTGACGAGCCCCGCGCTTCCATAGAACAGGACGCCGCCTTTATAAATTTTGGCGCCGAAGTAGGCAAACAGGGCGATGCAGCCGACCAACAGGCCGATCGAAAGGGCCGTTTCCCACAGGGGAACATCCAGCATCCCGACCCGCAAAAACATGAGCATCGGCGTAAAGAAAGGGATGTAGGAAGTGACGGTGACATAGGGCGCCGCCGGGTTGGACAATCCGGCCATCGCCAGCATAAAGGCGATCACGACGGTAAAAATCAACGGGCTGACCATCTGGTTCACGTCTTCAATCCGGCTGACCAGCGAGCCGAGGAAGGCGGCGATGGTCGCATAGAGAAGGAACCCGAGCAGGAAAAATACGATCCCGTAAATGATCGTCTGCAAAGAAAAACCGCCGAAGCCGAAAAATTGGAAAAATTCCCCGGTAAACGTGTCCATGTTCCGTTTCACCGCCCCGTATCCCGCCGCCAAAATGATGATCATCTGAACGACGCCGACCGACGCCACGGCGAAAATTTTCGCGAACATATGGGTGACCGGGGAAACGCTGGAAATCAAGATTTCCATCACCCGGGACGATTTCTCCGTCGCCACTTCGGTGGCGATCATGGAGGCGTACATGATCACCGCGAAATAAATGATTATTAACATGCTATATACGAGGCCGCGCGCCTGGTTCAATTCTTCCTCCGTCTTGGCGTTTTCCCCGATCGCCGCTTGCCGGAAGTCGGCCGGGGCATTCAGCATGGCCAGCTGTTCCGCGTTCAAGTTGAGGAGCTGGGCCGCCCTTTGCGAACGGACTTGCTGGAGCGCCATCTGCAGATTGCCGGCCAGGGATTGGTCCGTCAACGTTTCCGCTTTAAAAACCCCTCTCGGCAATCCGGCTTCATCGAAGGACAAAAGGAGATAGCCGTCCAGTTCCCCTTCCAAAACCTTTTCCTTCAGTTCCTGTTCCTCCGCGGCGGTTTCCGTAAACTTCAAATTTTTATCCAGATTCGCCGCCGACTGTTTGAAGGCTTCTTCCAATTGCCCCGTCTGATCGATCAGGGCGATTTTCTTTTCCCCGTCCCCGTTGAATTTGTCGATAAGGGAAGGCAGATAGACGAGCAAAAGGGTGATGCCGACGGTGATCGCCGTCACCCAAAGGAATTGTTTCGATTTGATTTTCGTCACGAAGGTATGGGTAAACACCACCCAAAAGTTATTCATAGGACTCACCCACTTTTTCAATGAAAATGTCGTTCAGGGTCGGTTCATCCAGGATGAATTTCCGGATGAAGCCCCGTTCGGCAATCTTGTGCAAAATCCTTTCCGCAACCGCCTCGTTTTCGATCTGCAGCTCGATCCCTTCCGGCGTCAATTTGGATTTGGTGACCCCGGGTTCGCCGCTCAAAAAACTTAAATCGAAGTCGGCGTGGATGACCAGATTCTTCTTTCCGAACGACCGTTTGATCTCCTTCAACGAACCTTGGACGACCGGGGCGCCCTTGTGCAGGATGCACAGATGTTCGCAAAGTTCCTCCACATGCTCCATCCGGTGGCTGGAAAACACGATCGACGTCCCTTCGTTTTTCAAGTCGACGACCGCCTGCTTCAGCATCTCCACATTCACCGGGTCCAGGCCGCTGAACGGTTCGTCCAGGATGAGCAGCTTCGGCTTGTGGATGACGGCGGCGATAAACTGGATTTTTTGCTGGTTCCCCTTGGATAATTCCTCCACCTTTTTGTTTTTGTACTCGGGGATTTTAAATTTTTCCAGCCAATCGTCCAGCTGTTTCAGCGCATCCTTCGGATGCATTTTCCGCAATCGGGCGAGGTAGACGATTTGCTCGCTCACCTTCAGTTTCGGATACAGGCCTCTCTCTTCGGGCAAATAGCCGATGTCCGGGCTCAGCGCGTAGTCGATCTTTTTCCCGTTCCACGTAATCCCCCCTTCGCTGGCCTGCAGGATCCCGAGGATCATCCGGAAGGTCGTCGTTTTCCCGGCCCCGTTCGGCCCGAGGAACCCGAACATTTCCTTTTCCGGGATGGTCAGGTTCAAATTCCTGACGGCCGTAAAATTGCCGAATCGTTTTGTCACATTTTCCAATTGCAAAACCATTTTTTCGAGCCTCCTTCCCTAAGTTTTACTTTTTTCTTCCGGCAAAGTTACAAAGAAAAAGGAATTTCGGAGAAAAAAAAGTATTAAGATAATAGAATCATAGACAGGAGGTTTCGCCGAATGCGCCAATATGCGTTAACCGCCTTCGAAAAAAACGGGAAAAAACTCATCGATCAGTTGATCGAAGCGAAAACCGACCAGGAAGCGAAAAAAATCGGGCAAAAACTGCTGGAAGAAAAAGGGCTGACGGAAAAAACCCACCGGCTGGTTTCCCCGGAAGGGAAACTGCTCTTATTTCACGTGTAGGAAGGGAAGCTTCCAGCGGCCGGGGCGGGCAGCCGGACCGCCGCCAGGCGGCTCCCGCCCGGTCCTTGGGAAAAAACAGGGGTTCTCCTGAAAACTTGGTGCAGAATGATTGCAAGTCCCGTCCCATCCCGGCAAATGGGCGTTTCGGTTTTGCGCGGGAAAATCCGGGGATCTCCTTCCGCTATAGCTCCAATTTTAATTGTTTTAAAACCGTCTGACAGGCGGCGTATGATCCCTCCAAGAAGCCTTTGCTGAAGAGATCTTCCGTTTTTTCCGCATTCCCCTCGTATATCTTTGCGTCCCTTTCAAAATCCCGGACGCAATCCTTCAGAATTTCCCCGATCCGTTCCGTCCCTTCCCTCGCCTCCAATTCCGAACGCAGTTTGGCCGCGGCCAGCCGATACGTGGTTGCCATGCCTTCCATGACGCCCTTCATATATGCTTCGGGAATTTCCCGGACCTTCTCCAGAAAAACCGCACCGGCTTTCGGTTCCGCCTGCCGCAAAAGCTTCGCCTTCCCTGCGGAAGCCTGATCCCTGGCGGATTGTTCCATCCGGTCAATCGCTTCGATCAGATGATGAACCTTCTTCGTTATCTCTTGTTCCCATTCATCCTTTTTATAATCGAAATCCCAGCGGAGCTTTTGCGCCGCCGCCTGGTAAGCCAGCCTGTTCCCTTCCCAAAACCCCTTCTCGTAATCATCAGAAGCTTCGTTTTTATGTTCCCCCGCTTTCCGGGCATTTTCTTCAAAAAACAAAATGCAATCTTCCACCTTCGCCCCTCTGAACAATCTTTTCCGATAATCGTCCATGGTTTCAACTCCCTTTTATCTTGTTAACATTAGTATATACTGTTGTTAACAAATATGTCAACAAAAAATTGGGGTTGAAAACCTTTACGGCGATCGGGGCGGTGAAGTCTTTTATTGAAGAATAGAAAACTCCCGCCCCGGAATGCCCCGGGCGGGAGTCGGGCGGGAAACTTTCGCTCCGGCCGAACCAAGGCCGCGAATCCGCTCAAACCATTTTTCTCGGATCCACCCATTCGTCGTATTGCGCTTCCGTGACGTAGCCGGTTTTCAGCGCCGCTTCCTTCAGGGAAATGCCTTCCCTGTGGGCAAGTTTCGCGATTTCCGCCGCCTTTTCGTAGCCGATGTGCGGATTCAGGGCGGTCACGAGCATCAGGGACCGCTCCATCAATTCCTTGATCCTGCCTTCATTGGCCTTCAATCCGACCAGGCATCGGTCATGGAAAGAACGGATCGAGTCGGCAAGAAGCCGGACCGACTGCAAAAAATTATAGATGATGACCGGCTTGAACACGTTCAGCTCAAAATTCCCTTGGCTGGCGGCGAAACCGATGGCAGCGTCGTTCCCGAAAACCTGGGTCGCGACCATCGTCACCGCTTCCGATTGGGTCGGGTTCACCTTTCCGGGCATGATGGAGCTTCCCGGTTCATTGGCGGGAATCGTGATTTCCCCTAAACCGCTCCTCGGCCCGCTGGCCAGCCAACGGACGTCGTTGGCGATTTTCATCAAATCGGCTGCCAGCGCTTTCAATACGCCGTGGACGGCAACGATTTCATCATGGCTCGTTAATGACTGAAATTTATTGGGCGAAGAACGGAAGGGATAACCCGTTTGTTCCCGCAATTGCCGGGCCACTTCTTCCCCGAAATTTTTCGGCGCGTTGATCCCCGTTCCGACGGCCGTTCCGCCGATCGCCAAATCAAGCAAATAATCGGCCGTTTGCTTCAGCATGGCCAAATCCTTTTCCAGCATGTTCCGCCAACCGGAAATTTCCTGGCCCAAGGTCAACGGCGTGGCATCCTGGAGATGGGTCCGGCCGATCTTGATCAAATCCTTGTATTCTTCCTCTTTTTCCTTCAGGGTGGCGATCATTTGTTCAATGGCCGGAAACAGTTTTTCCACGATTTCCGTGTATCCGGCAATATGCATCGCCGTCGGAAAGGTGTCGTTGGAACTTTGCGACATATTGACGTCATCGTTCGGATGGATCTTTTCCCCGCTGTTTCCGAGGAGCTCATTCCCCCTTCTGGAGATGACCTCGTTGACGTTCATGTTGGATTGGGTGCCGCTCCCCGTCTGCCAAACGACGAGGGGAAAATGTTCGTCCCATTTTTTGGCGATGATTTCATCGCAGGCCTGGACGATGGCATTTTTTTTCGCTTCCGAAAGCTTCCCCAATTTATGGTTGACAATGGCCGCCGCTTTCTTCAGCTGGGCGAAGGCATAGATGACCGCCAGCGGCATCTTCTCTTCGCCGATGCGAAAATTTTGCCTGCTCCTTTCCGTTTGCGCACCCCAATATTTGTCCGCGGGCACCAGCACTTCGCCGAGGGTGTCCCGCTCCACTCGCATCTCCATAATTGATCCTCCCCTTTTGTTCTGCTTATGGATACACTTTTACTTTACCACAGGATCGGGAATGGACAAGGACTTAACAGGCATTTCCCGCATTTTTATTATTTTCGCAACATTCTATACATATGTTTTCGGCGGGATAAATCCCCGTGCCCGACGGGAAGCTTCTCCGGGGAATGGCCCGCTGCACCGGAAGCAATGCCGGGGAGGGCGGATGCGCCGATATTTCCCGCTTTCCTATCCGGTTTGCCCCGCGGCGTTGTTCTCCTTTCCCATGACTTCATACAAATAGATTTTCCAGGCCGAATCCGGATGGTCAAAAATTCGGAGGAGCCGCAAGCGGTTTTTTTCCGCGTTTCCGATCGGCACGGCGGAAAAAAGGAAGCGTCCCCCCAACTCTTCGAAGGCATCGGTGTTTAATTCCAGATTCTTGATCCCTTTATTCGAATCTTTCCGGTAATCGTATTTTTTCCCCAGCTCGGCGGCGAACAGGTAGCAGCGGCTTCCCCACTCGTCGAAATAGATCCGCAAGCCTTTGTCCTTCGCCAATTCCCGGGCGATGATCTTCCGGAATTTCCGTTTGTAGGCAAGGGGATACAGATTATTGTACGTGTCGAGGGTATAAAACCCGTTGTACTGGGCGATCGCCGGATGGAGCCCGAGGGAGGCGACCCGGTACGTCCCCTTCGGCATCCCGATAAAGGTCTCGATCTCCCGAAACTGGGCCTGGGCGTAAAAGGCCTTGAACGACGGGCTGCGGAAATAACGGCCGTACAGAACTTCTTCGTGGAAGGGCAGCAGAAGGCAAATTTGCGCAACGATCAGCCCATAAACGACAGCCCGCCATCTCCTTCCCTTTCTCCAAAGGAAATAAAGGGACAAAGCGAAACTGAAATAGATCACAAAAGGACGCAAGAAATGGAAGCGGGCGAAATTAAAGGCCGTAAAAATCCCGAAATTTTCCTTCAGGGGCAGCCAAATTTTGTTGAACCAAAGGGCGTACCAAAAGGAAAGGGCGGCGTTCAACAAATCCAAAAACAGGATGGTTTTTTCCAGGCGGTCCCTGCTTCTCCGGAAAAGCAGAAGGAGAAACACGGCCGTAAGGACCGGCAAAATGACGAAGGTATGTAAGGTCAAGACATGGTGGTGGCCGAAGAGAAAATTTTTCAAAAACAGTTTGAACGTACGGAAAAAATCATGCCGTGACGAAACAAACTCGACCCGGTGGAACGGCTCGCCGCCGAAAAGGACGGAATAAAAGAGCCGGTATTCGATGAGCAGATACACCGCCGTCATCCAGGCGATGGCCGCAAAAAACGGGAGGTTTCTTTTCCCCGTTTTGATCCGATCGTACAGCCAGAAAAAAGCGATGCCCACAAGGAAAAAGAAAAACCCGAGGACGAAGCTGGAATAAAAGGGAAGCAGGGTGAGCGTCAGCCAATTTTTCAGGGAATAATCCTTCCCGCGGATGTTCAAAAAAGCCCACAGGGCGAGGGGATGGCCCAATGTGCTGAGCATCCCCGAAGGCCAAAAGGGGGTGAGGGCGAAGGCGAGGGAGACGCCGATCCGGATGAATGCCGCCCCCCGCTCTTTGACGAAATGATCCTTTAACAAAAGATACATGCCCAAAAAGGCGAAAATCCGTGTTATCGTCATATTGACCGCGTAGGCGGACATCGGCGGGAAAAGGGCGTTGAGCCAGACGATCCCCGTCCATTCCGAGCCGTAGGCTTCCCGCGGCAGTCCATTGATCACCTGGGGAATGACCGCCCCGGGTCCGGCAAACAGTTTTCCGCTTCGTGCCAACACCTTATACCAGGCGATGTTGGAGTCGAGATTGTCATGGACCCGGATGTGGGAATTCTCCCCCAATAGATAATAAGGAAGGACATAGAGCAGGATAACGCCGAGGGCGAGCCCTGCCCAAAGGGATTCTTTCTTGCACCGCATAGGAGGCCGTTCGCTGGATTTCATCGTTATCCGTCCCCTGCTTCGTCGTTGTTCCGGCCCTTCAACCCGTCTTTGTCCGCCGGGAAAGGACGGCCGAGTTACGGCTGCCCCGGCCAACGGAAAGCCCCGGGGCTTCCGGATCGTTCCCGCCAATTCCTTTTCCTCTCCGGCATGCCGGACCGGTTCTTTCCATAATTTTCCCCTTCTCGGCAAAATCATTCTTCCATTTCGGACCCCCGGGCAGTAACGGACGTAGGAAAAGGGAAGCGACCGGCTACGGCAAAAACCGGCCGGGCGGTCTTTGCCGGAACCGGGGAACATGAGGCGGAAAGAGCTTTCCTTTTTGCGGAGAACTTTGAACGGACGGAGCAGTGCGGGTTTCTGACCGCATCCGCAAAGCCTCCTTTTGCGGAGAACTTTGAACGGAGCGGCGTTCATCGTCCTTGAGAAAGCGAACCTCTCCCCCTTCGCCGCCCGCCACGGGCGGCCCTTCCGGCCCGCTTGCGGAAATCGAAGGTCCCCTTTTCGCGGGACAGGCGCGGTAACGGAAAACAGAGGCGGTCCGCATAATTTCAAACCCGCCGCCAGCAGCCGGAGTTAATCCGGTCGCGAAAATAAAGACGCGGTCCGGTAAAAGGCACCGGATCGGCCTTTGCGGACGGCCCCTTGCTAAAAATCCTGCGGAACACCAAGAAAAAACAGAATGGGAGCAACTTTTGCATGCCATTGATCGTCTTGATTATGAATTTATTTCGCGGGGGATGCGCTGACAGGTTTTAAATACCGCCCGGCTAACCCCCTTCATTATGGACTCATCTTTTCGCGGGGTATCGTGCCATGAAGAATAATGAAAACCCGATGGAAGTTATCGAAGATCTGTATAACACCCATTACCGGTACATGCTGAATTTCCTTTTGCGTTTGACGCCTGATCGGCAGCTGGCGGAAGACATCGTCCAAGAGGTGTTTTCCAACCTGTTGACGCACCACGAGACGATGTTAAAAGCCCGGAATATCCAAAGCTTTTTGATCACCAGCGCGAGGAATCGGCTGATCGATCATTACCGGAAGAAAAAACGGTCATTGATTCAAGACGGCCAGATGATGGAAAGGCTGCGGATCGATCAATATTCGGCGAATCGGATCCCCGAGCGCAAAGAAATTCAGGAAATCCGGTTAAAATTGCCCCGCGAATACAGTTTTGTCCTTATCGCGTGAGACTATTACGGCTACAGTTATCAGGAAATCGCCGACTTATTGGGAATTTCTTTGGAAAATGCAAAAACGCGGATCTTTCGGGCAAGAAAAAGCTTTTTAAAACATTTCCGGGAGGCGGATAAGGATGACCGGTTTTGAAGAAGTTCATGTCCTATGCCAGGAATTAATCCCCCTGTACGACGATTTGGATGTCCCGGCGAAGCGGGTGATTGAAAAACATGCCGAGGAATACGAAGTGTGCAGAACGAATTTGACCGCCAGCAAAAAAATCGAAATCGGCCCCCGGGAAGCCGGCGAAAACGATTCCCTCCCCGTTCAGCCCTTTAAAAAGCTGATCCTGTTAAAAAAATTCTTGACACTGTTTTTGTTTTTCATAAGAACGGTTGTCATCGGGCTGATCGCCTTCGATTTTTTCCGGCATTTTTCCCCGGCGGTTCCTTACGGCTTGCAATTCGAGGGCCTTCGCGCGAGCCTCGTCATCTTTTATGTCCCGTTGGCCTTCTTTTTATTGTTGTTCACATGGTTCATGAAAAACGGAAAAATTTTCTGGATTACCCTCATCATCGATCTCCTCGTCATTTACTTCTTTGACGATGCGGTCCGGTTTTTTGTGCGATATTAAAAAATTAAAAAGGGGATGACGGTTAATGATGCCGTTCGAGGCCAAGAATTTGTTTTCCGCGAACGTCATATTATTGGCGATCTGCGCGTATTTGTATTTCAGCATCGGAGCGGCCGCCGCGTTTTTCGGCATGGCCCTTTTCCTCATATGGCCCGCGGCGGCGGGCATCCATTTCGCGTTAAAAGCGATGAAAAAACCCTTTCTTCGGCGGAGAAGAAAGGGGCCGTGAAACCTTTCGGAATCGGGGAAACCGCGGCGGAAGCCCAATGATTGCGGAAAATCCGATTTCCCGTGCCGCGGAATAGGAACCATTTTGGCAACCGTATTTTCACACTACAGACCTTTGGCTGCCGACGGAAGCGCCGGAAAAGCCCGGATAAGGGATGCGCCTTCCGCCCATGCGCCCGCCTTGCCCGGATGGCGTAAACCTTTTTTGTTCCATAGGCGCCCCCGGCCGACGTCCCCGATTGGGGCGTGCCCGCCCGACGGGGGCTCTTCCCCGGCAGCCTTCAGATTCCGCCCGGGGCTGAAATTCGGGCCCTTTCACAAGGAGCAGCGCTTCTCCCTTCAGATTCCTCGGCGAAACGGAAGACAGCACGATCGCCGATATCGGCAACAGCGCTTCTCCCTTCAGATTCCGCCCTATCCTTCAGCCGGCGCCAGGCGTTCGCCGATCCCCTTCCGGGACGTCCGCCGGAGGCGCCCCGCCGAACGAACAAGCGGCATAAAAGGAAAGGCGAGTTTTTCCTTTTATGCCGCCGGATCTGCTATTCCAATATTTTGTACAGTTCCGCCAAAGGCTTCATAAAAATCTCGTTGATTTCATTCATCACGGTCCCCATCCGTTGTTCGGCCTCGATGAGCGAAAGGATCTTTTCGTTTTGCTGGACCTGGAGGGCCAATTTTTGGGCGTCCATGAGCTCCGCGTCGGAGACCGGCTGGCCCATCATTTGTTTCTCCTGAAGACGCATCTGCAAAACGCGGAAATCATCGAAGATCTTGCGGGCGATGTCGTCCTTCAGCAACTCGTCGTATTTTTCCTTCAGGGCGGCAAATTCTTCGCTTTCCCGAATCGCTTTCCCCAATTGGCTGGCTACCTCATACATATCTTCCGGCATCCTGATCCTCCTAGAAATTTTTCCGTAAATTTGCAAGTCGATTTACTATAACAAACTATGAAGAAAAAAGCAAGGCGTGAAAACGGGAAAAGCCGTCTTTCCGGCACCCGGGGATGCGCGATTTCCGCTTCCGGAAAGCGGTCTTTTCGGCCATCCGCCGCAAATTCCCGCACGCGATGCCCGCATGCCCGCCCGCATCCGGCGCATCCGATAAAGCAACATTACGGACGCTCAGCCGATGAGGATCTTGTCTTCCGGGTAACGGATCTTGGATTTCGTCGGCTTTAACGCCAGTGCGAAAGCGAAGGTGAGCGGGCCTAAACGGCCAATGAACATCGTAGCGATGACAATGAATTTTCCCAACGGGGTCAGCTCCCTTGTCACGCCCATGGACAAGCCTGTGGTGCCGAAAGCGGATGTCGCTTCAAATAATATTTCCAAAAAGTCGCGATGAGCCGTACGTTCGGTAATGGTTAACAGCAGGCAGGCCAACAGGACGATCCCGAAGGAGAGAACGATCACCGCCAGCGCCTGGAAGACGAGATTGCCGCTGATTCTCCGGTTAAGAACCGTCACCTCCTCCTGGCCTTTGGCGACACTTTTAAGGGTCAAGATAAGGACGGCGAAGGTGTTGGTTTTGATCCCTCCCCCTGTGGATCCCGTCGAAGCGCCGACAAACATGAGAAAAATCGTGAACAACAAACTGGTGCTCATCATGGCGCCCGTATCAATGGTATTGAATCCGGCCGAACGGGGAGTGACGGACTGAAAGAACGCTGCCCATAGGCGTTCACCCAAGGTCAAATGACCGAAGGTATGCGGGTTAAATGATTCCAAAATGAAGAAGACGAGAAAGCCGCCCAGCGTTAAAATGGACGAAGTTAATATCACAACTTTGGAATGGAGCGTCAGCTGGCGCCAGTTTCGCTTTTCATAAATATCCACCAGCACCGTAAAACCGAGGCCGCCAATAATCACTAAAGCGGAAATTGTCAGATTAACGATCGGATCCCCCACATATCGGCTCAGACTGTCGGGCCACAAGGAAAATCCGGCGCTGTTAAAAGCGGAAACGGAATGGAAAAGCGCCAGGTAAGCCGCCTCTTGCCAGCCGAATTCCCCTGCCCAGCGCAAGGTCAGGACGGCGGCGGCGATCAGTTCCAAGCTGAAGGCGATCACAATAACGGCGAACGTCAGCCGGACGACCCCTTTGAAACTGATGGACTTGGTGGATTCCTGAACCAACAGCCGGTCTTTTAAGGATATTTTTTTTCCCAGCAAGACGGCAAAAATCACGCCATAGGTCATAAAGCCGAGTCCGCCGATCTGGACCAGGAGCATGATGACCAGCTGGCCAAAGAAGGAAAAATCGGAGCCGGTATCCAAAACGGAAAGACCCGTTACACATACCGCGGAAGTTGCCGTAAATAACGCGTCCAGCCACCCGATGCTCCGGGAATCGGCGGAAGAGACCGGCAGCGCCAGAAGAACGGTGCCGATCAGGATAACGGCGGCAAAACCGAATATCATCGTTCGTTGTGGGCTTATATCGTTTTGAAATACCCGGAAGCGCATTGACCTATCCCCTATCTGATTTTCCTGGCATGGCTCTCATCCAGAAGTTCTTTTTCCAACATGCCGAGATCCCGGTTGGTGCCCACCAGAACCAGGACATCCCCATCTTTGACCACATCGTCGGCGCCGGGGGAGATATTCACCTTTTCTTCATCTTTGGATTTGATCGCCAGTACGGTGCAGCCGTATATCCCCCTCAAATTCAATTCCTTTAAAGATTTGCCCTTCATCGCTTGGGAGACGGAAACCTCAACCAGGCTGTAATCCGGAGAAAGCTCAATCAAATCAATAAAATTGCCGAACAAAATGCTGTGGGCAACCCGAACGCCCATGTCTTTTTCGGGCTGAATGACCACATCGGCGCCAATTTTCTCCAACACTCTGCCATGATAGTCGTTCGTCGCCTTAGCGACGATCCGCTTAAAGCCCAGATCCTTCAGGATCAAGGTGGTCAAAATGCTGGCTTGGATGTCGTCCCCGATCGCCACAACGGCCTCGTCCAAATTGGAGACGCCAAGTTCCTTCAGGACATCTTCGTCGGTGGCATCCGCCTGGACGGCCTGGGTCACCAAATCGGCCAGTTTGTTGACTTTGGTTTCATCTTTATCGATCGCCATCACTTCGTGACCGAAGGAAGCCAATGTTTTTGTGATGCTTTCTCCGAAACGGCCCAGGCCGATGACCAGAAATGAACGTTTCGCTTGTTTCATTTCAATCCCCTTTTCTTCGTCTCCTCATTCCAAGTTTATCCAAAATAAAAAAGGCACAGAAGGGCTGGATTTCTGTGCACGACAAAAAAACCACCCCTCTTTCACGCTTGCGGAGTTAGCTGACGGGTTAGGAAGAAAGAGTCTCCCCCCTCAAGGCCCATGAGGTTCACCCCAAGAACGGCGGGTCTCCCGCTTCCTTACGGAATTCAGCGCTTGCAGGTGTCTTTTTAACATATTCAGTTTCTAATGAATTATACGCTTCCTCCGGCGCTCTTGCAACAGCGGACCGTCTGCGGCGGGAGCGCCTCGGACGGAAAACATCGGTGGTTAAGGCCGCGAATGCAAAGAATCGGGGGCCTGCCCGGAGAGGACGAAGGCCCCCGTCCCAGTTTCGGACGAAAGGATGTTCCTCAAGCGGATATTTTGATGACCGGTTTGACGGTAATGCCTTTGGCGGAATCTTCAAAGGCTTTGTTAATTTCGTCAAAGGCATAAAAACGGATGAGTTTGTCGAACGGGAAAAGCCCTTTCTTGTAATAGGCGATCAATTGGGGAATGAACAATTTCGGCACCGCGTCCCCTTCGATCACGCCCATCATTGTTTTCCCTTCCGCCATGATCTCGTTTTGGACGTCAATCGTCATTTCCGGCGTTACACCGACGATCGCCGTTTGTCCCAACGGCCGTAATGCCTGGAGCGATTGCCGGACGACAGCGGGCACGCCGGTCGTTTCCACCGCATAATGGGTGCCGCCTTCGGTGACGGCCTTGATTTCTTTTACGACATCCGCTTCTTTGCCGTTCAAAACGTGGGTGGCGCCTAATTCCTTCGCCAAATCCAGCCGGTTTTGATGGATATCGACGGCGACAATATGCTTGCATCCCGCGATCTTTGCCGCCATGACGGCGCTCAGGCCTACGGCTCCGCATCCGTAAACGGCGATCGAGGAACCGAATGCCGGTTTCAATTTGTTCAATACGGTTCCCGCCCCCGTTTGAATGCCGCAGCCGAGGGGGGAGAGAAGCGCCAAATCCACATCCTTATCCACTTTGACGACGTTTCTTTCCTTGGCAATGGCGTAAGTCGCGAAAGAAGATTGCCCAAAGAAAGTCGACACTCCCCGGCCGTTTTGAAAAATCCGGTAGTCGCCGTCTTCATCTTTTCCGCCAAAATTCAATTCGTTAATTTTAAAGCAAGCCCCCGGATGTCCGGTTAAGCAGTGCTCACATTGGCCGCAAGAGGCAAAGGATATGACCACATGGTCGCCAGGCTGAATGGTTTTGACGTCGGGGCCCACTTTCTCGACGATTCCGCTCCCTTCGTGCCCCAGCACCGCGGGAAAGGGGGTCAAGCCGATGTCGCGGGCCACCGCGTCGGTATGGCAAATCCCGGAAGCCACGATTTTAACCAATACTTCATCCCGCTTTAAATCGGACAATTCCACCTCTTCGATCCGGAAGTTTTCCCCTTTGTCGTGGACGACAGCCGCTTTGATTCGCATCATTCTTTCCTCCCTTTCGATTTTACGGATGAAATGATGGAAGATTCTTCATCTTTATGGTAATCCCAGTCCCCGGCCGATGCAATTCCCCCTTTCGCTTTTTCTAATCGGCGTTTCCAAACATTTTTTGAACAAAACGATGGGCGACCCATGGCTTCCGGCGTCCCCTTTCCCCGGATCAAGTCCTCCCATTTGTGTAAAATCCTGCTCCCAGTCAAGGGAACATCGCCTTCCGGAAATGGAACGGCTTTGCGCCCGCTTCTTTTTACACAAAATCCTGGACTTCATCCTTTCCCCGGATGTAAAACGGGGCCCCATTTTGAGCGTCTTGCCCTTCATATGGAAAAAATCGCGGCCGGCGGATAGGGAATGAGCGGCCGGCGGAACGGGTCCCATGGCACCCGGGGAAAAAATCTTTCCGGAAATGGCCCGGCTCCGCTTGCCCATAAACGGACGGCAACCGGAGCGTCGAGTTTCCGGCCCTTCCGCGGCGCAGGCAAGCGCGCGATCAGCCATGCGGGAAAAACATGCGCCCGTGGGAATACCGGGAGATCCGGCCGGCGAAGCAGTCCGCCAACGAACCGCCCGTCCCTCATCCTTACCGGGCGGCACGAAAAACTTCGATCCCACATATGATGAAATATGGCATTCGCCCAACCGGATTTCGTTTTCTCGCCCCATTTTCCAAAGAAAGGAGCTGGATTCTCCAATGGTTGATGTATACCGGATCGAACCGTTTTCCCACGATGTCCCCGTCGTCTGTTTGCCGGACACCTTCGGCGAAGATGTGCATTCCGTCAGTTTCGGATCCGTTTTCGTCCGGGCCGGCATCAAAAGGTTAAAAAATGGAGAAAAGAAAATTTTGCTGAGCAGCCCGTTGTATGAGGAACTGCATCTGCCGAAGCCGCCGCTTGCCCTTTCCGCCTTCGTCCACGACCGGACCCTGTATCTCGGCCCGATTCTCGGCATATTGACCGCCGGCTTTTCCCGGTCGGAAATCTCCCCTTTAAACGACCGTTCCGAAGCTTTCGCCAGGCTCATCGCTTCGGCGAAGAACAGCGGGGTTTTTCCGGTCGTCTTTGGCATCCGGCATATCGATTGGGAAAGGGGGCTGGTCAACGGCTACACTTGCCGGAACGGACATTGGCGGCAAATCGCCGTTCCCCTCCCCAACGTGATCTACGACCGTTTGCCCAACCGGAAGGTCGAAAAACTGAAGGAAGTCCGGGACATGAAGCGAAAAATCGTTTCCGAATATGGAATCCCCTGGTTCAACCCGGGATTTTTTAACAAAATGGAAATCCATCAACGGCTGGAAAAGCTCCCGGAGGCAAAAAAATATTTGCCCCAGACGGTTCTCTTAAAGGATCAAGGCTCCCTATCGTCCATGCTGGACGAATACGGCTTCGTCTATGTGAAAGGGACGAACGGGAGCCATGGAAACGAAGTATTCCGGATCCGGAAAATCCACGAAAAAAAATATCTTTGCCTCTTCCGTGACGAAGGGCAGACAAACCGGATGTATAAGTTTTCCTCCCCCGGAGAGATCTATCAACATTTGTTCGCCGGCCGGGACGGCAACTGGATGATCCAGCGGGGCATCCGCCTTTTGCGCTTCCGGGGCCGGGAGATGGACTTCCGGATCCATGCGAACAAGGTCGGAAAAGATTGGAAAGCGACGGCGATTATCGCCAAATGCACGGGCGGAAACAGCGCCACTACCCATCTTTTATCCGGCGGGGAAGCAAAAACGCTGGAAGAGGTTTTTCCGAACGAAGAAGAAAGGTCTGTGCGGAAAAAGCAGCTGACGGAAGCGGCGCTTGCGGTTTGCCGTGCCTTGGAAAAACAGTTGGATGGAATCTTCGGGGAAATCGGATTGGATATGGCCTTTGACCAGGACGGGAAAATCTGGCTGTTGGAGGCGAATTCGAAGCCGGGCAGGTCCGTCTTCGCCAGCCGGAAATTGAAGGGGCTGGAGGAAGAAATCAACCGCTCCCTTTTCGCCTTCTGTGCCGATCTCGCCAAAGAGGCGATCGTCCATCCGGAAACAGCGGGGATGAGCCCCGTCGCCTTGTAACTTCTCCCGCAACGGGCGATGACCGCATCACGGCCGGTGATCCGATTGTCATCTTGTAACTTCTCCCGGCGGCCGGGCACATCGCCGCGGCTTTATCCGAACCGTGCCCGGTCATCTCGCAACCCGCCCGCGGCGACCAAGACGCTTTGCCGGATACAAGCCTCTTCCTTTGCCGTCGCTGTTTGCGGCCTCTCCGCAGCGGCATGACCGTCTTTGCGAAACGGATGGGGTCCTCTTTCGAAATGATTTCCCGTTTTGCGGCGCCGGGCGAACCGAAATTCCCGGGCAAAAAGTTGCTGCTGGTTCAACATCGCTTCCATAAGGGAAAACGTGGCGAACCGGGGCCATGCCGGACCCAAGCCTGGGGCCTGCTTTCGTTCGAGCGGCGGCAGCCGGGTTTTCCGAACAAAGCGGCACGCAAGCGGGAAACCATTTAACGAATCTTTCTATTGATCTGCATATCCGGCTAATATACCATATAAAACATAAGAATACGAAAACGGCAGGTCATGAAGGATGGACATTCGCGATATTTTTCCCGATGCCATTTTGGCGGACGCCCCCCGTTTCCGGGCGGGATATGCCAGCTTCTTCGACCCGGCGAGCGGCCGGTACATCCACATCCCGGAAAAAAGCCTGACCGACCGGGAAAGGAAATTGCTGTCCGCCTTCCTCACGCCGGCGGATGCCGCGGAAAAAAACCGGTTGAACAGCACGCCGGAACAAGAACGGTGGCATCGGTATCTGCTGGGCGGCGGTCCGCTGCCGGACGGGGAGGAAAGGCGGATCCGCTTTTTGCATTTTTTCATCCAGCAGCCCATCAAACAGCAGGAATTTATCGATGCCTTGCAATCCTTCCTGCAGGAAGGGATGGTCGTCGTTTGGCTGGATGAAAACAACGGGATCATCGTGGAAAGGGAATCGGCGGAACCGGTGGCCGAAGAGGAATGGCAGTCGTTCATCGAGGCGATCCAATCGGATTTTTATTTCGATGTCTATTTCTACAGGGGGCGGTTTTTCCCGGCCGATGAAGGGCTGAAAGACCGTTTTCGCCGGGAACAGGCCTATTTCCATACCGCTTTGAAAAAGATTCAGAACGAAAGGCTGTTCAATTTTGAAAGGGCCTTTCCCGTCTTCCTGCTTCTGTCCGATGAAGAGACGGCAAGAAACTTTTTGGCGGAAGAATGGCAGGAACTTTTCTCCGGGGACTACGAACTGCTTTCCATGATCAAATTGTTTATCGAAAACAATTCCAACATCAGCTCCACGGCGAAGATGCTTTATCTTCACCGGAACAGCTTGCAATACCGGATCGACAAATTTATCGAGCGGACATCCGTCGATATTAAAACCTTCCACGGTTCCGTGTCCGTTTATTTCATCTGCCTGTTCGGGGAAATCGTCCGGAAGGGGGACGGTTTTCCACTGGGAGGATGACGTTCCTTAAAGCCCCGTTCCGGCCGGGGCTTTCGCTTTTTCTGCCGACGGACCGGAAAGAGCCCCAAGCGGCGATCCGTCGGGAGGAGGTTGGGAAAGCGGGGCTTCTAGTCCGGCATCGCCTGGTTCCAAGGGGAACCTTGCCCGGGGCGGAAATGGCCGGCCGCATGCCGGCTCCGAAAATGCCGGCGATGCCTTGCCGAAAAGGGATTCCCGGGCGCTCCCGTCCCCCCTCCTTTTTCCATGCCAATCGGCCCGGAAAATTCCCGCGGGGCCGCTGCCGCTCCGACGCCGCCGGACGGCTTTTCCTCCCCGCCTCTTTTTCCGGAAATGGCCCCTTCTTGCGGTTCCCATTTCCTAGGCGGATATCCGTTCCGCCGGCATGGCGCCATGAATCATGGCTCCCATTCTCAGCCACAGACGGATAAGCCGTTTCCATCCGGCGCAAGAAAACCCCTTCCCCTTCCTCCGGAATGCATTATTCAACGTGACGAAAATCGGCGGCGGAATTTTGTGCAGGCTGACTATAGCGCGATGAAAGCCATTTCATTACACTGAAAATGCGGACAACTTTTTGGGAAGGAGAAGAAAGATGGCAGAGCTGATCCTGGATCACGTATACAAAGTCTACGACAACAAAGTGACCGCCGTATCCGATTTCAATCTGCATATTAAAGACAAAGAATTCATCGTCTTCGTCGGCCCGTCCGGATGCGGAAAATCCACCACGCTCCGGATGATTGCCGGCCTTGAAGAAATTACCCAAGGGGATCTTTACATCGACGGGAAACGGATGAACGACGTCCCGCCGAAAGACCGGGACATCGCGATGGTCTTCCAAAACTACGCCCTCTATCCTCACATGACCGTCTACGACAACATGGCCTTCGGATTAAAACTGCGCAAATTCCCGAAAAAAGAAATTGAAGAACGGGTTCGAAACGCCGCAAAAATTCTCGGGCTGGAACAATACTTGGACCGGAAGCCGAAGGCATTGTCCGGCGGCCAGCGGCAGCGGGTGGCGTTGGGCCGGGCGATCGTGCGCGACGCCAAGGTCTTCCTGATGGACGAACCGCTCTCGAACCTGGACGCCAAATTGCGGGTGCAGATGCGGTCGGAGATCGCCAAATTGCATCAACGCCTGCAGACGACGACCATTTACGTCACCCACGACCAAACGGAAGCGATGACGATGGCGACCCGTCTGGTGGTCATGAAAGACGGGGTCATCCAACAGGTCGGAAGCCCGAAAGAAGTTTATGAAAAACCGGAAAATGTCTTCGTCGGCGGTTTCATCGGCTCCCCGTCCATGAACTTCTTCCGGGGCGTCCTGGAAGACGGGGCCATCGCCCTCGGCGAAAAGAAATTAGCCATCCCCGAAGGGAAAATGAAAGTATTGCGGGAACAAGGCTATGTCGGCAAAGAAGTCATTTTCGGCATCCGCCCGGAAAATATCCACGATGAACCGGTCTATTTGGAATCCTTCCCCGGTTCGACGGTCCAGGCGAAAATCGAAGTCGCCGAATTGACCGGCGCGGAACAGATCCTCTATTCGACGTTGAACGGCACCGATTTCGTCGCCAGAATCGACGCCCGCACGGAAGTCAAAGCCGGCGATCAAATCACCTTGGCCTTTGACATGAACAAAGCCCATTTCTTCGACGTGGAAACGGAAAAACGCATCCGCGGGAACGAATGAGGGAACCCTTAGTACCGTTTCCTCCCGTTTATTGACCCTTTCCGGGCGCCCTCGCAGGCCGTTCCGGTTCAAGCAAAAACCTCCAAAGGAGGCTTCATCCCGGCGCAACGGGATCCGCGCCCTCCTTTGGAGGTTTTTCAATTCTTCACGATTCCGCGACGCCCAGGCGAAAGAAAAAAGCCATGGGAATCATCCATGGCCTTTATGCGAAGAGAACAAGTTTAAAAAGAAGGAAAATCAACAAAGTATAGAACACTTGAACCGAAATAAATATCGCGTAACCTTTATTGCTGTTTTTTTCCTTATATTTCCGGTAATATCGGAAAAGGAAATATTCGCTGGTAAAGCAAGTAAAATTAATAAGCAGAAAAAATGCCAATGTGACATAAATGCCATTTTCGTAATCCAAGAAGGATCTTGAAAACAGCAGCACCGTCATCAAGAGATGAACAAAAGAATAACGAAACGCCTTTATTTTTTCCACAATCAGCTCCATCTACCGTTCACCTCCTAACGATGGGCAGAGCAAGGAACCCAAGGAATAGGCGGTTGCGACCGGGAACGGAATCCGGACAGCTGGGGCTTTCCGTTCTTCGCAAATCTTCTTCGTTCAAAGCCGCATATCCCTTCGGAATGTCACCGCAGGCCGGCGAGCGGGCCAGGCGATGGCATTGCCTTCCTTCGGGAGCGTCCCCGACATGCAAGTTTTCCTTTTTTCTTTTGATCTCCTGTTTTTTGTTATCCGTCTATTTTTAGAATACAGCGGCCGGGAAACATGTTCCATTTAAATTTTCGCAAACCTCCCGGATTTCCGCCGATTCTGCAATCGGGCAGAGGGGGCTGATCCCCGTCTCCCCGACGGCAGGCGCCCGAAAGTCCCCCCTTCGGAACTTTCCGCATTGCCGCTCGCGGCGTAAATCGAGTAGGAGGGGGCGGCTAACCCCCGTCCCCTCACACCACCTAGCATGCGGGTCCGCACTAGGCGGTTCGTCAACCTTGACGGAGCTTTCCGCGGGATGAGATTCAGCTCTTGCGGTCTGTGCTCAGCCCTCTGACTAAGGCTCTCCGGGCTTCACCCATCTTTCCTCAATCGAGTTCCCAAGGGGAATTCTGCTTCCACGCACAGCTCTCGAAAGAGTCTGGTTCACCCCTGAGTTGACGTTCGGCCCTTCCTGTTTCAGGCGTCCCTTACTCCAGTACTATGGCCTCTGCTGACTCCTGTACGTTCAACAGAACTTTTCAGTTCTGGTTACCATCGTCAGAAGGCGTTCCGTACAGGCCTCCCCGGATAAGGGTGGACACTTTCCACTCATGCACCTGCC